>Ga0256831_1000284_pt1 | contig 26847 bp, 23 predicted proteins | sample 132544metaG_FD_189087 | JGI IMG/M metagenome (GOLD analysis project Ga0256831, IMG submission 189087) | Hydrothermal vent microbial communities from Lau Basin, Pacific Ocean - 132-544 | ecosystem: Environmental > Aquatic > Marine > Hydrothermal vents | place: Pacific Ocean: Lau Basin | collected... | reverse complement strand
CTCGGTAATCTTTCGTCCAGAGGGCTACCTTAAGGCAGAAGCTGACAGTGTTTCTGTCGGTTCTCTTCTTTAAAGCTCTCATACAGAACTCTTCAGCGCTACTGTAGTTTCTCTGAGATAGCTCAAAAAAGACTATAGACTTGAGGTCTTTAAGTGTAAATTTCCCGCTCTCTATCAGTTTTTGAGCAAACTTTCTAAAACTTTCTTTATCTTTAGCCGTTTGAGAAATAATGAGACCTTCTTTTAAGAATTTTGGATCTTTCTCTGCTATCTGATTGACAATTTTTAAGGCTTCATTCCACTTTTTTAAAGCCAATGCCAGCTTTAAGGCCCTTCTATACCATATTTTCTCTCCTGTTTGAAGGGCAATCTCTTCAGATGTTTTAAATGCAAGTTTTGGCATATCCATACTTACTGCTTCTCTGTAAACAAACTCCTTATCTTTAAGGCTTCCCTTCTCCGCTATTTTCTCTAAAATTCTTTCCATTTCAAGTTTTATTTTCTTTTCCTCGCTCTTATTTTTTTTAGAAAAGTAAAGTTTTTTAAGGATTTTGTATCTAAGCTTTAAGTATTCTTCTTCTTTCCCGGTTTTTATAAAAACCTCTCTGTACTTATCCAGCGTTTTTAGAGCATCTCTGTAGTTCCCCAATCCTATTTCTCTCTCTATAAGTATGGAAAGTAGCTGTGGGTTTGGACTGATCTTTAAGAGTTTCTTAAGGTAAATCCTTGAAAGCTCGTAGTTTGTATCTTCCGGGTTTGATAAAAACTTCTCTATCTTTCCCTTAGGAAAGAAAACGTAGCCCAAAACTATAAATAGGGCTAAAAAGGTGAGGAGCTCCCAGTTCGTAAATATCTCAGTTTGAGCAATAGACTTTAAATACTCCAGTCTTTCCTTCAGACGAGACTCTGACAACTTCCCTCCCGATTTCTACTTTCAGTTTCTTGCCGGCTTTTAGTCTGCACGTCTCTCTCATGTGAAATGTAGCCTTTATCGGGACGTTTGATTCAATCTTTACAGAGTAAATTCCTCTTTCCTTTTCTATATCTACGTGGCCGTTTGCCTTTATTAAATAGAACTTGTTTTTGGGTGATTTGTCAAAGACTACGACTCTACACCTGCTCCTGTTTAAGAAAACGTAGAGACTGCCGTTTATCTTTCTGTATCCCGTTACTCCGGAAGATCTGTCAACTGAGGGAACTCCTTCCCCTTTCCTGTCAAACCTCAGTGTGCTGAGGTTTCCAGCGTTGCAGAAGATGAGTCCTCTCTTTCCCGTGTTAAACGTTGCCAGAGCACTTCCTCTGAACTCCATAACTTTCTGGGCGTACTCTGAGAGAAACAGGGGTATAACTTCCTGGGATAAGGCCCAGTTGTAAACGGAGGTTAGGGCCTCAAGTGAAGCAGGATAGTAGGCAGAGTAGTAATGGTAGTATATGCTTATCGGTTTAAGCCTTCGGGGTTTCTCTGTAAGTTTGAACCCGCTAATTACCCTTTCGTATCCCGTTTTGAGCTTCCAGTCGTCTGTGTATACGTTTTCGTTTTGAAATGGAGCGTATACCTGAAAGTAGTCTCCTCTATTTATTCCCATGGGGGAGACGTGGGAGAGAAAGGGACTTGTGTCGCTAATGTCTGTATCTCCACCGTTTACGTTGTATACGGGGATTTTGTAGGTCATCTCTATTGCAACTTTGGGCGGGAGGCAGTCTCCGGACCATAGGAGAACTTTTGCACTCTTTCCCTTAGGACAGAGGTATCTGTTTATGAACTCTATAGACCAGTCTATCTCCTTTTTCAAACTTGGTTTGTAGCCGGGAATTTTAAGGTAGATTCCGTATGGGAGCTCCTTTTTATCGTAATTTACCTGTTTCCCCAACATCAGGTAGTAGAACTTGAACCAGTCAAAGGGATGTGAGTAGGTGTGGCTTGCAGCTTCAACGTAGGGTAGAGAGAAGATGCTCTTTGCAACTTTCTGGTAGAACAGAGCCTTTTTGGGATGAAGGCCTTTTGGGTCAACGTCTGATACTATGACTGAAGCCGTTGTTGGCAGTTTGTACTTTTTTAAAATTGCGTCTCTTATAACTTCTCCGTTAGTCTTTCCTGGAGAAGTTAGCGACGTTCCGGTAAGTCCGTCGCCGTCTATGTGAACTGTCAGTATTCTCATACCGTTCTCAGTTGTTGTATCTGGGGCCGGGATGTATCCGAAGACTTTTCTAAACAGCCAGAAGGGATCAAAAACCCAGAGAGACTCTTTGAAAATGTCCTTTATCAGGTAGCCTTCATAGCCATAACCACCCCAGGGGGTAAGGGCTACGGGAATGAACTTCTGGTCTTTAGAGTTTTTTAAAACTATTAGAGGTGTGCCTTTTTCTGTGTAAATTATGTCGTTTGTTGGTCTGGGGAATGCTGTTATTTCAAAGCCGTAAGGTCCGTAAGTTTTCACTATCCTGAAGTTCTCTCCGGGAGCCCTGTTGGTCTCCTCTTCTATTCCCAACTCCTTCAGCTCTTCGGGCTTAAACTCACCTGCAGACACTATGAATACTTTTATCCCTTTGTCTATCTGTTTTTTCAACCACCTGAACACTCTGTCTCTGTTCTCCGTACTCAGGTTCCAGACAACAATACCCCTTACCCTGTCTGCAAGGTGGCCCTTCGGTAAGTTGTCTGCAGGTACCAGTTTGGGGGAGAAGCCTAACCACTCAAGGGGCATCTGTACGATTCTGTGGATATCTGGGTAGATGGGTGAGATTTTTGGGTCGTATACGAGGAGTATCTGCCGTTTTATCAGGTGGTAGACCCCTTCACCTACAGTCTGAAGATATCTGTCTGTTACCCAGGGGATGAAGCCTAAACTGTAGATTTTCTCCGATAGAGCTCTCCTCTCTTTTTCCCTGTTTGGGGGTAAGTAGTCAATGACTATTACCGGCACTCCACTCTCTTTAACCTTTTGAAGTTTAGAGAGGAGCTCCTCCGTTTCCCTTTGGGGCATCTTGATGTAGTTCCCCTGGCTGTCAATTCCCCTGTATAGGGATTCTGCTACAAACCCGTTGATGTCTGTTTTTACTCTGTTGAATATGGAGAAGGCCCTGTTTACAAGGATCACTTTTTTCGGAAATTTCTTCCTTAAGAGCTTTATCAGTTCTACCTCTTTTTCTTCGTAGGAGCTCCACTCCTTTTCCGGTAGAACCATCTGGTAAGAGTCAAGTGTGTCAAGGAATACTCCATCATAATTTTCCATAAGTTTTATAGCTTCATTCTCTATTTTCAAAAAGCACTTTTCCTTTCTCAGATCTAAAATTTTGCTGTTCCAGTTTTTGTTTTCTCCTAAAATGCAGTCTTTTTCTACTTTTTCATCACTTTCTACCTCTCCTGTACTTAGGTATGCAATTACTTTTCCTCTCTTTTTCATGTAGTACTTCTCTTTTAGCTTTTCAGGGGGAAATGTAGAGGGGTCTATAACTGTCCAGTCGTAGAGGTATAGAAGGCTCTCAGGTGGCTTTGAGTAGATAAAGGCTGCCGAGGGGAGCTCCCCTGCCAGTACCGTTTCTGATATAAGCTTAACGATTAAGCATAAAAGTCCTATAGTGAATTTCATAGAGGACCCTCCTTAAGAGAAGTATTCCTATGAGAAGACTGATCAGGAGAGCTGTAAAGAAGCCGTAACCGTAGAAGTAAGGTCCAAGTTTTATGCTTACGTACGTTAGAGCAGCGTTAAGAACTGCAGCAGTAAATGTCACTATCAGGGCTTCTGTTTTCAGGTCAAAGTAGTAGATGAGGGAGAGAACGGCCATTACTAAGAGCTGGAGTGAGGTTCCCAAAAGGAGGACGTTGAAAAGAGGTATATAAACGAGGGAAATACGAAATATGCTGAATATGGCCTTCTCAAACAGGAGTAGAACAATTATGACGATGGCCTGAGCTCTTATGGTTTCCTGAATGATACTCCTTGCCGCTGTTATCATATCGTGCCCTATCTCGTATATTCTTTCCAGGGTCTCGTTCTTTATTATCGCCTCGTAGTATTTCTCGTAGTAGAGGGCAAACTCCCCTTCAAGCTTTAAGAAGAAGTAACCCATTCCAGGTGTTATGGCCAGGTAGGCAAGGAACATGGGGATGTCGTAGACTATTGAGCTTTTAAAAGGACCCAGAACGGCACTTCCAGTATCTGGAGAGAACCAGAAGATGAACTTGTCTATCCAAACTCCCACGTTGTAGAAGAAGCCAACGGGAATGAGTATTTTGTATCCACTCTTTAAAAAGCTGAATTCCAGAAGATTTCTTGACGGGAACAGTTTAAAAAGGTATCCGGTAAGGAGTGTGAAGGTTATTACGACACCTATAAAAAAGGCTGTTAGAAGTCCTTCTATTCCGAGCTTTGAAAGTAGGGGTGTTATCAGAACTATTGTTCCAAATCCTGATAGAAAGGAGAGGAGGATGAACTTGTAGTCTTTGAATGCTGTTAGTAGGATGTTTATGAGCCAGAACCCTGAACTTAAGGCGAGGGTAAACGTAAATACAACTTTGAAGAGGAGGGGGAGCTCCCCCATAGTAGCAACCGATAGGAACAGCCCTACCGTAAACCCTAAGATTAGTGATAGAGTAAGGGCTCCTAAAAAGTTGGCCAGTATTTTTTCTGTTTCCTTCTTAAAGTATCTGTCTGCAATGTATCTGGTCAGAATGAGCTGGAGAGGTGAAGAGATTATTAGGCTGAGAGCTATGATGTACGTGACAACTATCTGATACTTCCTTACAGTAACCTCATCTGTAAATTCCATCGCAACTAAGCCGGAAAAGAGTATTGAGAAGATGGAGATGATGATTGGCCCTGCACTTAGAGATATTCCGTAGGTCAGCGCGTAAGAGAGCCCTATTAAACTTCTCTTCTTCAGAATCTTCCTTATCTCAAAGGCTATTCCGGCCAATTCAGAAATCTCCGGTAGAGTTTCCTGTAGCTCTCTAAAAACTGCTGGTAGGAGTAAAACTTTTCAACTCTTTCTACAGCTGCCTTCCTTGCCCTTTCCCACTCTTCTCTGTTGGTTAAAAACTTTATGTAGTTTTCTGCCGTTTCCCCGGGGCTTGCAACAGAAACGACCTCTCCTGCTTTTCCTAACTTCTTATCTTCTTCAGACACGCCGCCATATATAAGCTGACGGCAGGCCCCAACGTCTGTTGCTACACACGGAACTCCTGCTGCAAATGACTCCAAAACCACTAAAGGCATTCCTTCGCTGATTGATGTGAGTGTTGTTAGCCTTACAGAGGCAAGTATCTCCTTTACGTTTCTAAACCCCAAAAACTTTACATTTTTCTCCAGCCTTAGAACGTTTACTAACTTTTTACACTCTTCGTAGTATTCCGGGTCTTCGTCTGTGGGGCCTACTATCCAGCCTTCCACTTCGGGCAGTTTAGCGGCAACAATTCTCATGGCCTTTATGAATGTCTTAATGTCCTTTATGGGAACAACCCTTCCTATGAGAGCTATAATCGGCGGAGCCTTTACGTTTCTTTTCCTTGCTTCTATGTACTGTTCCACTTTTATACCGTTTGGGATGACTTCTGTCTTTTCGGGGGGAGCTCCCAACTTTATCTGGATCTGTCTGGCATCCTCGTAGAGGGATATTATCCTATCGGCAGCCACGTAGGAGAGCTTTCCTAAGAGGAGGAAAAAGTTTATCCAGAGCTCTTTGATGTGGCCTACTTCTCCGTATTCTTTCTGGAAAAAGAACCTCTCCTCGTTTATTAGATCAGAAATGAGTATGTCTATCTTCCTTTCCCGTGTGTAGATTCCATGTTCTGTGAGTATGAACGGTCTTTTCCACTTTTTTCCCATTAAAGATGAGAGAAATCCTGCGTATCCGGTAGAAGGGCTGTGAATTAACCCTGCTTTGGGGATTTTTGCTGCCAGTCTGGTTACCCTCCACACCGGTAGGTGAATGTTCCTTACTGTCCAGAAGTAGCTGACAAAGGGGTTATCCCTTGCTAACTTTAAGTATAAATCGGTTATAAACTCCCACGATGTTCTGCCGTAGAGGAATTCTTCTTCCGTTATCTGCCGTAAGTACGTTTTAACATTCAGGAGTTCTTCTGGAATCTCTCCTTCTTTTAATAGGAAGTGGATCTTTTCAAGCTGTTTAAAGAGTTTTTTCCTCTTCTCTATCGGATGGGGTTTGGGCAGTTCTTCTTCGTCAAACAGGTACTCTGTTGTAAGATAGATGAGGTTTTCCGGCAGCTCGTACTTTATGTCTCCGTAGTCCTCCCTTCTGCTTCCTAAGAAGACAACTCCAAAGGTAAACTCGTTAAGGCCTGTTATGAGCTGATGAATCCACGAGGAGACACCACCCCTTACAAAGGGATAGGTTCCTTCGGCAACCATTAGAATGTCAGGACTCTTTCCCACTTCCACTCCAGAAAACTTTGGCAAACTGAACGTTTGGATAGATAGAATAGGGAAGCTCCTTAAAAAGTTTTCTTACGTTTTCAATGTTTCCGATGTAGTACTCCACCTCTGCAAGGTATGGAATTACTCTGTTTCTCTCTATTTTGTTTCCATTCTTATACGCAAAGAGAAGAAATTTCTTAGCCTTTTCAAATTTCTTCTGTTTTAAAAACATTCTTCCTGCTACAAATGCTGTGTCACTGTCTTTAAGAACTTCTAAAGCTTCCTCTGCATATTTTAGAGCTTCTTCCACAATAAAACTTTCAAGCTCTCTGTCTACTAAATTGAAGTAGAGGAGTTCCCAGTAGTAAGAAGCTATCTCTTTAGCAATTTTTGCCCTTTTTTCGGTATCTTTTTCCAGATCGTACATCTCTTTCAGCCTGCTTATTCTGTCATTTATCTCCTTCTCTAACTTTACGAGTACAGAAAATGCCCCTAACCTTATCTCATCGTTTTTCTCCTTTAAGAACTTCTTTGCAGTCTCTACAGATAAGGGGTTGAGCAGATCTTTCAGGAAAAGGAGGATTTTCTCTTTTCCACCAAACTGGGCCATGATTCGGAGAGCTCCCTCTCCGAACTTCCTCGGTTTAACCACGACAAACTCGTTTAAAACATCTTCAAGGTCTAAGGTCTTAGACGGTAGTTCTCCACTTTTTTCTTTCAGGTTATACAGAAAGTAGAATGCCACCGTTAAAAGGGCAGCTCCACCTACAGGAACCAATAGTGAGATGGTAAGAGATGTAAAAAACGTTTTTTTTAGACCTTCTAATTTTTTCTTAAGGAGGAGTGCGAACAGTAAAGAGAGGCATAGCGCTGAGAACAGATGGATAAAGGCGAACAGATAAGTAGATTTAAGGTATAAAAGGAGATAAACGGAGAGCAAATCAACCAAAGTGCAGATAATTCCTGCGAGTAAACCCACCATTAGTTCCATTTCTACCTTACCACGTAATCTAATCTCTGAAAGATTTTTCTATCTACCGGGAAAACTCTGTAGATATAGTCTATTTCCTCTTTAAAAACCTTTTCTATCTCATCTTTAACCCTGTTTATGAAACCCTCGGCAGATTCAATAGATGAAAGTGGGAGTAGAACGAAGGAGTAGATGGCTCCACCCTGTTTGGTCCAGTCTACCGTATCCATTCCCCTCACTCTCTTTTCTAAGAAGAAGGGAAAGTCTGTATGGACGTCGGGAACCCGGAAGATTACCAGAGAGCTCTCTATTCCTGCCTCGTCGTTCAGTTTTTTAAGGATGAGGAGCTCCCTGAGAAAATCGTACGAGAGGATTTTCTTAACCTTTTCGGGAAGTTTACTAAAGTCAACTTCCTCTTGAAGCTGGTTAAAAAACCAGTTCACGGCTACACTGAGAGCTAAAATGTGGTCGGCATTTAAGTAGTTAAAGGGCATTTTTTTCAGCAGAAATACCCCTGATAACCCAGATTCTCTGTTCAGGTCTTTGATTGGAATTACTGCCAGGTAATGGGAAGTGGATTCTTCAGGGAGGGAAGAGATGAAAACAGTCTCCTCCTTTTCTAAGGCTTCTCTCAGCAGAGGGTCTTCGGTAAACAGTTCCACTGGATTTCCTAAGTGGAATTCGGGCAGGAAGTTGCCGTTTTTGTAGGAAAAAATTGCTCCAGATTCAACAAAAAAGGCATTTATAAGTGTATCTAAAAAGAGTTCTGTAGCTTTTCCCCTGTTTTCTGGTAAAGTTTTCTTTATTTTTGTAAGTAAACTTCTGAGGCTTATAGGTTTTAAAAGGTAGTGCTTTTCAAGCTGGTCGTGGGAAAGTTTCAAGAGAATGAAGTTGCTCATCTGGTTTCTTAATTTGCCCTTTAAGTAATTAACTTCCTCTGTAAGAAGCTTAATCTTTTTGTTCCAGAAATAGTGAAACTCTCCTGATATCAGAACAATTAAGAGAGTCCATAAAAAAAACGTGGCGGGGAATTCGCTGTAACTTCTCTCTAAGAGAGGAATCAGGAGAACAACTGATAGTATACCTACTGTTAATCCGTGAAATAACGTTAAAATTACCAACAGGAGTACGAATGGATTGATACTATTTTTTACAAAAAAAGGGTCTTTTAGGTGTAAGGTAAGAGTGGTTAGGAAATAGTAGCCAAAAACCAGCAAGATGGCTTCAAAAACCGGGAATACTCTTTTAAGTTTTTTAAATTTTCTATCGGTCATTTTTTAAAATACTTTATTAAAAAGTTCTTGAGTCAGAAGTCCTAAAGACTTATGGCCCCAGTCCGTTCCAGAGACTGTCCCTGAAGTGGTAGCTCCGGTTTTAACGTTTTTCACCGTGTACGTAACACTTACGGCAGATTCACCGTCAATTCCAACTTTGTAACGCCACTCGTTAACGCTTCCCCCTATGATGCAGTTAAATTTCTTTTCAGCTTCCTTTTCTAACTTTTCAATCTCTTGCTGGGTGAAATCTTCCTCTTTTGGTGAAAAGTAGAGATCTACGTTGTAGCCCTTTGATTTCATTACTCCGTAGAGTATTGCAGCAACTCTCTCTCCTGCTAAGGGAGTGTCTGATAGGTTGCTGAAGGGTAGAATGGCACACTTTTCCTTTTTAGGAACCGTTACGGGAGCTCTATTTATCTGTGTACAGCTGAAGGAGAAGAGCAATAGAGGGACTATTAAAAGTTTTAGAATTTGTTTCATAGAACCTCCCTTCAGATTTGCTGATATTTTATCTTAATTAATTTTCTATGAACCAGCGGAAAGTTCTTTCAAGGCCCTCTTTTAGAGAGAACGAAGGGGAGTATCCTAATGCCTTTATCTTAGAGATATCTGCTACAGACCTTTTTATATCCCCTTCTCTACGAGGTAGGAATCTGACGGGGGGTATTTTACCGGTTATCTCTTTTAGTGTTTCCAAAAGGGTTAGCAGTGAGGTTTCCCTTCCCGTTCCTACGTTGAATACTTCCCCTTCCGTTCTGCCATTCCTTTCGGCAATTAGGAGCGCCTTTACTACGTCTTTAACGTAGACGAAATCCCTCGTCTGTTTCCCATCGCCGTATATGTCTATAGTTACCTCTTCTCCTCTGAGGTATCGGGCAGTTCTATCCATAAAGATGGATATTACTCCCGAGTAGGGAGAAGATGGATCCTGCCTCTCTCCGTAAACGTTGAAGAACCGAAGGGCAGTGGCTTTTAAACCGTAAAGGTTATAGCTGTTTACAACGTAACGTTCAGAAGCGTACTTATCCACTCCGTAGGGCGTGAGGGGTTTTACCAGCATCTCTTCTCTTTTTGGGAGCTCCGGCAGGTCTCCGTAAACGGCGGCAGATGAAGCGAAGATAAACCTGTCAACTTTTGCTCTTTTTGATTCTTCCAACAGGTACAGGGTTCCATCAAAGTTTACCCTGTGGGTTTCAACGGGTTCCTCAATAGATTTAAATACGGAAGCTACGGCTGCAAGGTGGAAGACTGTTTCAAACCTGTAGGAGTTAAAGAGGTTTTTGAGGAGCTCCCCGTCTGTTATTGAGCCTTTTATGAAGGTCAGGTTTTCGCTCTCTGGCAGGTTCTCCACTTTTCCCGTTGACAGGTCGTCTACAACTACAACTTCTCTTTCCTCGTTGAGGAGCTCCTCCACAAGGTGTGAGCCTATAAACCCTGCTCCTCCCGTTACGAGTGTAGCCATTATCTCTCCCTTTTTAGCAGGTGCTTCTTAAAAAGCTCTGCCGTTTCTGAATCTATGGCTGTTAAGTGAACCTCTTTGATGGTTGTTTTGCTATTTTCTTTCAGAAACTTTACAACCTCGTCAACAATTACCTCTGTTCCCTCTTCTTTCGGATAACCGAATATTCCAGTACTAATTGCTGGCAGTGAAACAGAACTTACTCCTAATTTATCTGCAACTTTAAGAGCAGACCTTACGGCACTCCTCAGTTTCCTCTCTTCGTCTCCCTCACCCCAAACCGGGCCTACAGCGTGAATTACAAATCTGGCCTTAAGGTTTCCGCCGGTTGTCCATACGGCACTTCCAACAGGGACGGGACCGTTTTCCTTAACTATTTTGTCGCTCTCCTCTTGAATAATACTTCCTCCCTTCCTGACAATGGCCCCTGCAACGCCCCCGCCGTGTTTCAGAAGGCTGTTTGCGGCGTTTACTATTGCCTCTGTACTCTCTTCTGTTATATCTCCCTGAACGGCTTTTACCGTTTTCCCGTTTATTTTCAGCTCGGCGAGAGTTTTCAAATTTCCCTCCTTGCTTTCCTTTTGGCAGGGGATTAGATTATTAGTAATCCCTAAGTCGGCACCTCCCCATACCTCCGGGAACCGTTCCCGGAGTTTTTCTTATCCCAAATCTCCCCAGATAAACTGTATCAGAGCCATTCCAGCGATTGCTGCCGTTTCGGCCCTTAAAATTCTCTTTCCTAAGTAAATAGGTTTAAAGCCCTTTTCTTTCAACATCTCTATCTCTTCCTTTTCAAGTCCGCCTTCCGGACCTACCACAAACGAAACTGAGTTTGCAGAGTAGTTCTGGTAGTCTTTAAGGGACTTTCCACCTTTTTCCCATAGTACGAAGGATAAGTCAGCGTTGTTCTCTATCTCAGTTAGTTTTATAGGTTCTCCTATTTCAGGTAAAACGTTCCTTCCACACTGTTTGGCAGCGTTAACCGTTATTTCCCTCCAGCGCCTCAGTTTACCTTCCCAGTTCTTTATCAGCTGAGCGTTTGATGACCTGCTGCAGATGACCGGTACAACCTCTGTAACCCCTAACTCTGTGGCCTTCTGAAGGGCCAGCTCAAACTTCTGAAGCTTGTTGGTTATGCCCATGAAGAGGGTTGAGTGGAGGGGACTGTCTCTGTTTATGTTTGTCTCTTCTAAAATTTTCACCCTGACAGATGTAGGAGAGGCAGCGTCTATAACTGCAAGGTACTCTTTCCCCTCTCCGTCAAAAACAATTATCTCGTCTCCCTTTTTAAGCCTTAAAACTTTGAGGGCGTGGCGGGCCTCCTGACCCCTCAGGAAGGCCTCGCCGTTTTTTACGCCGTTTATCTTGAATCGCCGCATTTACTTAACTCCGGTTGTTTCCTTGTTCTTTCTCTTCTTCTTCTCACGAACCGAAATCCGCCCTTTGGGTGTGATGTCAAAGACAACCTCTCCGCCTTCTGTGAAGCGGCCCATCAGTATTTCGTCTGTGAGCCTGTCTTCAATGAGGTTCTGGAGGGCTCTCCTTATCGTCCTTGCACCGTACTCTTTTCTAAACTCTTTCTCAACAACGTACTCAACAAATTTGTTTGTAACGTGAACCTTGAGGTTCCTCTCGGCGAGCTCCTGGTTGAGCCTTTCAACCTGCTTTCTAACTATCTCTTTGACGTCCTCTTTTGTAAGAGGATGGAAGACGATTATTCCGTCTAACCTGTTCAGGAACTCGGGCTTGAAGAATCTTTTTACCTCGTCAAGCACGTGGGATTTCATCCTTTCAAAGGACCTTTCCTCTTCTTTGCCGTCTGAAACCTCAAATCCCATTCCTCTCTGTGCAGAAAGGAGGTGTTTAGCACCAAGGTTGCTCGTCATTATCAGTATTGTGTTTGTGAAAGAGACAGTTCTTCCGAGGCCGTCTGTCAACCTTCCGTCTTCCATTATCTGGAGGAGAATGTTGAGAACGTCTGGGTGAGCTTTCTCTATCTCGTCAAGGAGGATTACGGTGTAAGGTCTTCTCCTTACCGCCTCTGTCAGCTGACCGCCTTCCTCGTAACCTACGTAGCCGGGGGGAGCTCCTATCAGCCTTGAAACGGTATGTTTCTCCATGTACTCAGACATGTCAAGACGAACCATTGCCTTTTCGTCGCCGAACAGGTACTCGGCAAGGGCTTTTGCAAGCTCAGTTTTTCCAACACCGGTAGGTCCTAAGAAGAGGAAGCTTCCTATAGGCCTGTTGGCGTTTGCCCTAATTCCAAGCCTTGAGCGTTTTATGGCTTTGGCTACAGCTTTAACCGCCTCTTCCTGACCTACGACCCTCTTGTGGAGCTCCTCCTCAAGCCTCAGGAGTTTTTCAGCCTCTTTCTCCTGAAGCTGCTGAACGGGGATGCCTGTCCAGAGGGCAACTATCTCCTCAACCTTTTTCTCGTCTATAACCACCTTTTCTGATGACTGTTTCATCTTTTTCTGACGGCGGAGCTCCTCAAGTTCTGTTAAGAGCCTCAATTCCCTCTGCTTGTACTCGTGAGCCTTTTCATACTCGGCCATGGCTAAGGCTTCTTCCTTCATAGCCTTAACCTTTTCAATTTCCTCTTCAATCTTCCTTATCTCATCGTTTTTGCCGGCAGACTGAAGCTGTGCTTTTGCTCCGGCCTCATCAATAATGTCAATGGCCTTATCTGGGAGTTTCCTGTCGTTTATGTACCTTACTGCCAGTTTTACTGCCCTCTCTATGGCACCGTCTGTAATAACAACGTTGTGGAACTCCTCAAACTTACTCTTAAGGCCTTTCAATATCTCTATTGTGTCTTCAACTGAAGGTTCCTCAACCATTACAGGCTGGAATCTCCTTTCAAGGGCACCGTCCTTTTCTATGTACTTCCTGTACTCGTCAATGGTTGTGGCACCTATTACCTGAATCTCTCCCCTTGAGAGAGAGGGTTTCAGAATGTTTGAAGCGTCCATTGAACCTTCAGCTGCACCTGCTCCAACGAGTGTATGGATTTCATCAATGAAGAGGATTACATCTTTGTTGTTTTCAAGCTCTTTAACTATTGCCTTTAACCTCTCCTCAAACTGTCCTCTGTACTTGGTTCCGGCGATGAGTGAGGCCATATCTAACGAAACAATCCTCTTGTCTTTCAGTTTTTCCGGGACTTCCCCTTTTGCAATTCTGAGGGCAAGTCCCTCAACAATAGCAGTTTTACCTACTCCCGGTTCTCCTATCAGAACGGGGTTGTTCTTCCTGCGCCTTGCAAGGATGTGGGTAACCCTTTCTATTTCCTTCTCCCTTCCTATAACGGGGTCCAACTTCCCTTCCCTTGCAAGCTCTGTTAAATCGCGGCCGAACTTATCAAGGTTGGGGGTGGAGCTCTTCTTAGAGACTTTCTTCTCCCTGTTTATTCCTTTAAGTAGGTTTGCAACCTCTCTCCTCAAGGTGTAGTGGTCAAGTCCGTAACTTCTGAGAATCCTACCGGCAAGGCCCAACTTCTCCTTTGAGAGGGCTATAAAGAGGTGTTCAGGGCCTACGTAGGCGTGGCCAAGGATCTTGGATTCTTCAAGGGCGTGTTCAAGGACCCTTCTCGCCTCTGTTGAGAAGGTGATCGTGTTAATGTCAACTTCGTAAGGTGCAGGTTGAACCTGAGAAATGATAATTTCCTGAATTCTGGGTTTAGAAATGTTGTATTTTGCAAGAATCTGGTTTGTAATTTCATCCTCTTTAAGGAGTGATAGTAAAATGTGTTCCGTTCCTAACTTCTCACACCTTAAAGCTACGGCCTGTTCTTTTGCCTTTATAATTACCTGTCTTGCTTTTTGGGTGAACCTTTCAAACATACACGCTCCTTTTATTGGGTTTGGTTAACTATTAAGCCATCTTTTATAAAGTATACGTTATCTGCATAACTTTCCAGTTCGCTATTATGGGTGGCTATCAGGAACGTAGTTCCGGTTTCCCGGTTGAGCCGCTTCATCGTTGAGATGACTGAACGGGAACTTTCCGAGTCTAAGTTGCCGGTGGGTTCGTCTGCAAGGACGATTTCAGGTTCTGTTACAAGGGCTCTGGCGATTGCCGTTCTCTGTTTCTCTCCTCCTGAAATCTCAAATGGTCTGTGAGATAATCTATGCTCAAGTCCAACAGACTTCAATACCTTTTCGGCCCTCTTTCTCGCCTCTCTTTCAGAAACTCCCCCTACAAGAAGTGGAACCATAACGTTTTCAACAACTGTTAGCTCGTTTATCAGGTAGTGGAACTGGAATACGAATCCCACTTTCCTGTTTCTGAATAGGGCCAGTTCTTTGTCGTTCAGCTGGAAGACGTCTTTCCCTCTGTAGAGAACTTTTCCCTCTGTAGGTCTGTCAAGGGTTCCCAGTATGTGGAGGAGGGTTGATTTGCCGGAACCCGATGCTCCCATCAGTAGTGAAAATTCTCCCTGCTTAAGTGATAAGTTGATTCCTTTGAGTGCTACAACCTCGTCGCTCTCGGTTTTGTAAACTTTAACTACCCTTTCTGCTCTAAGTATTTCCAAATATCACCTCCTCTGGAGAGAAAAATATGGAAAAGAGAGTTCATAAGCTAACCTTTTACCATCCAAAACTTGAGAGGGTATCCAACTGTTTGAGTGACGGTTATATCGTAGGAGGGTTTATCAGGGATAGGCTGTTGGGCATCAGAAAAGATAAGGTTGATATAGACCTTGCCGTTCGTAGTCCTGAAAGTGTTGCAGCGTGTGTAGAGAGAGAGCTCTCCCTCAAACCTTTTTCCTTTGAGAAGGTTAAAACTGTCTACTCGTTCGTCGGAGAGGGTTTTAGAATTGATATCTCTGGGATTCTTGGGAGCTCCATAGAGGAAGACTTAAAGAAAAGGGACTTTACAGTAAACGCTATTGCTGTTGACGTAAGGGAGCTCTTCCTTCCATTCAACGACGATGTTCTCCTTATAGACCCAACAGGGGGTTTTGAGGACCTTCAAAGGGGAATAATAAGGCCTGTTTACAGCAGTGCTCTTTCAGACGACCCGGTAAGGATCTTAAGGGGGGTCAGGTTAAAGTTGGAGCTCGGTTTTGATTACCACTCTTCTTTCGTTGCTCAGGCAGCGGAGTGTAGCAGGCTTTTGGAGGGAGCTCCCCCCGAAAGGTTAAGAGATGAGCTCGTCAAAGTTTTATGCCGTAACAAGTTCCACTTATTCCTAAGGGAAATTGACTCCTTAGGTGCCTTCTATCCGGTTTTTAAAGAGCTGAGCGGAATTGAGAAGATTCCTCCCTCCGGGCTTCACCAGTTCAACCTTAAAGAGCACACCTTTAGGTGTGTGGAACTGCTTGAAACCTATGCTTTTCCCCGGAAGGAAGAAATTTTGGAAGAGTACGGAGAGAGAATTGGAAACAGAGAATTTTTCGTAGGATTTACTGATAGAGAGTGCTTAAAGCTGGCTGCTCTCTATCACGATGCCGGAAAGCCGGAAACCGCAAAGGAGAAAGACGGTAGACTTACGTTTCACGGTCACGACAGGCTGGGAGCTGAGATTGTAAAGGGAGCTCTCTTAAGGCTTTCCTTTGGAAGTAAAGCAGCTAAAATGGCCTATACCTGTGTAAGGTATCACCTGAGGCCTTTCTTCCTCTACGAGCTCTTTAAGAAAGAAGAACTTTCAGACAGAGCAGTTTACCGTTTCTTCAGGGATGCAGGAGAGTATGCCTTTCACGTTCTACTCCTTTCAGTGGCAGATTTTGGAGCAACTTCGGAGGAGTGTTACAGGGAGCTCCCCTCTTACAGTTCTTTCCTGAAACGGCTAATCTCCTTCTACAGGGACCGCCTTGAAAACCTTAGGCCTCTTCTCACAGGCAGAGAGATAATGGAGATAAAGGGAATAGAGAAGCCAAACAGGTGTGTAGGGATTTTTAAGGAAAAACTTCTGGAACTCCAGGCTCTTGGAAAAGTTAGAACCAAAGAAGAGGCTGTGAAGGCTGTAAGGGGTTTTAACTGTGAAGATACTTATAAACAGTAGTTACGTTGTTAAACCAGACGGACAGGTAGTAAAAGATGGCTGGATAGTTGTTGAGAACGGTTTGATTAAAGGCTACTACCGAAAACCCCCTGAGGGGAACTTTCAGGGAGTTGAAACTCTGTCTGGATATCTCTATCCTCCCTTTGTAAATGCCCATACCCACCTTGAGCTTTCTCTTCTTCCTTTTAACCCCGACTCCTTCTCTTCTTTCTTTGACTGGCTTCTCTGGATAATAGGGAGAAGAGGACTCTTTACTGAAGGTGAGATACTGAGAGCTCTGGAAACTGCTGAGCTTGAACTTGAGTCTTCAGGAACTGTATACGCAGGAGATATTTCCTCTTTCGGCCTTTCCCCCAAATTCCCTTTCAAAAAAGTGAAAGTAAAACCCTTTAGAGAGTTTATAGGAAAAGATTTCTACCCGGAAGAGTTTACACCGCCCGTTTCAGCCCATTCTGTTTACTCTGTTTCTTTTGAAGCCCTTAAATCAATAGCGGAAGACAGCTTTAAAAGGGGATATAAGTTCCAGATTCACCTCGGTGAAACGTATCAGGAACAGCTCTTTGTAAGGTGTGAAAAGAACCTCTTTGAGGAAGTTATCTATCCGTTTATAGGGAGAAAGCGGTATGAAAGAGTCTGTTCAGAAAACCTGGTTGACTACCTTAAAAAAGCGGGAGCTCTCAACGAAAACCTTATAGCTGTTCACTGTGTGAACCTAACAGAAGAAGAACTTGATGCGCTTACAGAAGCCGGAGCCTCTATTGTTCTCTGTCCTCGCAGTAACATTCACCTTAAAGTGGGCTTTCCGAAAGTGGAAACCCTTTTGGGATACGATAAACTTGCCCTTGCTACCGATGGTTTGAGCTCAAACGTTACCCTTTCTGTCGTTGACGAGTTAAGAACGGTCTACTACGCCCTTGAAGGGAGGGTAAGTGTGAGGGAGCTCCTTCCCCTTATAACCACTTCTGCCGCTAAAGTCCTCTCTATTGAGAACTACGGGAAAGAGGCCGTTTTTTCCTTTCTACCCTCCCTCTCTGTAGATGTAGATCCTTTTACTGCCCTTCTAAGAGGCAGAGAGTTTAAAGTTCTTGACTACACAGAATTGCTTTGATTTAATTAAGCCTGAGTGCGAAAAACACAGACAGCAAAGGAGCCGTAATGTTTAAAGTTCTCTACGACATCTTCAGTTCTGTCAAACTTGCTATTGTTCTCCTCCTTACCCTGGCGGTAACTTCAATAGTTGGAACGATAATTGAGCAACAGCAGGATCCAGAAAAGTATTTAAGAGAGTACGGGGAAACGACGTACAAAATTCTCAAGTTCTTGGGCTTTACCGATGTTTACCATTCATGGTGGTACATAGCCCTTTTAACTCTTCTTGCCTTAAACCTGATAGTCTGTTCAATAAAGCGCCTTCCAAAGATCTGGAAGGTTGCTATGAAGCCCCGAAAAACCCTTCCTGCGGGTTATGAGAAAGGGCTCAGAGTTTCAAGCTCAATAACCCTTCAAGCTCCCATTAAAGAAGTTAAGGAAAAATTGTTAGAAACCCTCAAAAGCTTCAGGTATAAAGTAGAGGTTTCTAAAGAAGAAGAATCGGAAGTTCATATTTTTGCAGATAAGAATGTTTTTGCCCGGTTCGGTGTTTACATAGTTCATTTAGGCGTTTTAATTGTTCTTATAGGTGGTCTTACAACTGCTATTTTTGGTTTTAGAGGCTATATGAATCTTGCAGAAGGGACTGCAAGCAATCTGGTTAGTTTCTTTTCAGGCCCTAAAATAGTTGAACTTCCCTTTTACGTAAAGTGCAATAAGTTTAAGATAGACTTTTACCCTTCAGGAATGCCTAAAGCTTACATATCAGACCTTTCAATTATTGAAAATGGAAAACAGGTTTTAAGGAAAACTATAGAAGTTAACCACCCTCTTAAGTATCGGGGAATCTACTTCTATCAAGCCAGTTACGGTCAGGGGGAAGCTTTCCTCAGGATAGTTTCACCAAAAGGAGAAAAAATAGTAGGTGTGGCTTTTGGTCAGCCAGTTAAATTAGGTAGAGATACTTACTTGAAGATAGTGAGCATTGATGGAAACACTATGACAATTGGTATAGAGTTTATTCAAAATGGAAAAGTTCAGGAAGGAGCCATAAAACCTTTTGTCCTCTATAAAGTTCCCAGAACGGATAAATCTTTTGCCATGGTTGACTTTAAACCTGTTTTCTACACAGGGCTTCAGGTGTCAAAAGACCCGGGAACCTGGATAGTTTGGGTTGGAAGTATTGTTCTTATAGTCGGTCTTATAGTTGCCTTCTTTATTCCCCACAAAAGGGTATGGGCAAGGCTTGAGAAGAAAGGGGAGGATAAGACGAGGCTCGTAATTGGAGGGCTTGCAAACAAAGGAAATGAGAGCCTTGCAAGGGAGCTTGAGGAGGTCTTAGGGGTGCTGAAGTCTTCATACTGCAAGAATACCCCTAAGGAGGATGAGTCATGATCCACTCCGTAACACTCTTTAACGCAGGAATGGTAGCTTACTTCCTTGCGTTTCTTTTCTACACCATTTACACCTTTTCAAAGAGTAGCTGGTCGTCAAAGCTTGCTACTTTCTTTGCCTGGTTAGGCGTTTTTATTCAGGGAGCAGGTTTTGTTGTAAGGGGGATAGAGAAGGCAAAAGTAAACATGGTTTCCGACTGGACGGCTTTTTACAAGTACGCTCCCTTTACCAACATGTACGAGTCCCTCATGCTCTTTGGCTGGATGGCGGTATTGATTTACCTCATCTTTGAGTGGAAGTACAAGAATAAAGCCTTCGGGATGTTTGTAATTCCCCTTGCGCTGATAGGGGAGCTCTCCACCCAGATATTGGGCTTCAGCGAAGAGGCTCAGCCTCTGGTTCCTGCTCTCCAGAGTAACTGGCTCCTCTTCCACGTTGTAACAACCTTTGTGGGCTACGCAGCTGCAGCTGTTAGTGCCGGAATTGCCTACGCTTACTTTGCTAAGAGGGACGATACAACTACCAAAGATTGGGTCGTTATTTTCCTTACAACCTGGTTTATCTTCTTCTTTATTATCTACTCTGCCTTTAGGGAAAACGTTATTCTCTATCTGTTGGTTTCGGCTGTAGCGGCGGCTCTGTTCTGTCTGTTCCTCTATCTAATTAAGAAGACTGGAATTTCCAAAATTCTTCCTTCTATTGATGCTATGGAACAGATGATGTATCAGTCTGTTGCCGTAGGTTTTGTCTTCCTGACAATAGGAATTATCCTTGGAGCTGTTTGGGCCAAGTACGCCTGGGGTGGATACTGGTCCTGGGACCCCAAAGAGACCTGGTCTTTAATCACCTGGCTTGTTTACGCTGCCTATCTACATGCCCGTTACATAAAAGGTTTGAGAGGAAAACCACTTGCCTACTTTACGATAGTTGGGTTTTTAAGCGTTATCTTTACCTACTACGGTGTAAACCTGATAATTCCTGGGCTTCACAGCTACGCCCAGTAGTTTAAGGCCGGCAGCCGCCGGCCTTACTGTTTCCTGCTTAAATACTCGTGTATTCCTTTTGCCGCTTTCCTTCCATCTCCCATAGCAACTATTACAGTTGACCCTCCCCTTATAACGTCTCCCCCTGCAAACACTCCCGGGAGATCTGTCATTAAAGTCTCCGGGTCAACAATTATCTCTCCCTTCTTTCCTCTTCTTATCTCTTTTACTCCGTCTACAACAACGGGGTTGGGACCCTGGCCAATTGCCATTACTACAGAGTCAACTTCTACTATGAACTCAGAACCCGGAATAGGTATGGGCTTTCTTCTACCAGATTCGTCAGGTTCTCCAAGTTCCATCCTTACGCACTCTATTCCTTTTATCCATCCCTTCTCACCAACGAATCTAACAGGGTTTGTTAATGTCTTAAAGATCACCCCCTCTTCCTCTGCGTGTCTTACCTCTTCAACCCTTGCAGGCATCTCTTCTTTTGAGCGTCTGTAGATAACCATCACTTCTTCAACTTCTTTAAGTCTCAGAGCGGTTCTTGCAACGTCCATTGCAGTGTTGCCGCCCCCAATTACTGCAAGTCTCTTTCCGGTAAACACGGGAGTGTCCATTTCGGGAAACTTATAAGCTCCCATGAAGAGAACTCTTGTCAGGAATTCATTGGCAGAGTAAACGCCGTTGAGGTTCAGACCTTCAATATTGAGCATGTAGGGAAGGCCTGCTCCGGAACCGATAAAGACGGCGTCAAACTCATCTAAGAGCTCATAGACCGTTTTGGTCTTTCCAACTATAAAGTTCAACTCAATTTTCGCTCCCATCTCTTTGAGGAAGGAGAGCTCCCTTTCAACTATCTCATTGGGTAGCCTGAATTCTGGAATTCCGTAAACGAGAACCCCACCTGGCTCGTGTAGAGCTTCAAATATGGTTACTTCATATCCCATCTTAATAAGGTCTGCTGCACACGCAATTCCTGCCGGGCCAGAGCCAACAATTGCAACTTTTCTGTTCCTCTTTTCCGTTATAACTATCTTTTCGTACCCTACGGAAGCTTCATGATCTCCTGCAAAGGCTTCAAGGGCTCCTATTGCTACGGGATCTCCCACTTTCCCAACAACGCATGCGCCTTCACACTGAATCTCTTGGGGGCATACTCTTCCACAGACGGAAGGGAGTATGTTCTCCTCTTTTATCTTTCTTGCTGCTTCAACGAACTTTCCTTCCTCTATCAGCTTTATAAACTGAGGAATAGGAACGTTAACGGGACAGGCCTTTACGCAGGGAGAGTGGGGGCACTGGAGACACCTTTTGGCCTCTTCCATTGCTAACTGTGGGGTGTAGCCGAGTTTTACTTCTTTAAAATCTTTAACTCTCTCTTCCGGTTTCCTTTCAGGTACAGGCACTCTCTCTTTTATTATCTCTCTCTTAGCCATCCCTATCCCCTATAGCATCCACAGTGTTTTCTTTGAAATTCCCTCATTGCCTCTTCTTCTTTTTCCCTGAACATTCTCAGCCTGTTCATCAGCTCGTCAAAGTCAACCTGATGGGCATCAAACTCCGGTCCGTCAACGCAGGCAAACTTAACTTCTCCGCCTACCGTTACTCTACAGGCACCACACATTCCCGTTCCGTCAACCATTATCGGGTTGAGAGAGGCTACTGTAGGAACATTGTAATACCTTGTGAGATCTGCAACTGCTTTCATCATTGGAACAGGTCCGGCACAGATTACCATGTCAATCTTTGTTCCAGAGTCTAACAGGTTTTTAAGGGCATCTGTTACCAGGCCTTTCATACCGTATGAGCCGTCGTTTGTCGTTACGATTACTCTATCTGCGAGGAGCTCCATTCTGTCTTCCCAGAAGATGAGCTCTTTTCTTCTAAATCCCATAATTACTGTCAGTTCGTTCCCTGCCTCTTTAACTCCCTGAGCTATGTGGTGAATGGGAGCGAGTCCTAAACCTCCTCCCACTGCAACAACGTGTCCCCACTTCTCTATGTGGGTCGGTTTTCCTAAAGGACCTACAACGTCTCTTATGGAGTTTCCTTCATCAAAACAGGAAAGATGGTAAGTACTTTTTCCAACTCTCTGAACCATGAGTGTTATGGTTCCAGCTTCCGGGTCTTTATCTGCTATTGTTAAGGGAATTCTCTCTCCTTTTGCGCTTACCCTTATGATTACAAACTGGCCCGGTTTGGCCTTTTGTGCTATGAGGGGAGCTTCAATTATGAACTCGTCTACGTTCTCTGCAAGCTCTCTCTTTTTTACTATCCTGAACAACCGACACCCCCTTTAAGACTTTTGTTGTTTTATTATAAACCCTTTGTAACAACTATTTAAGAACTTCAAGTGGCTGAATGTGATAAGTTTTTCCGTTGTAAACCCTGCTTATGTCAAAGTAGAGTCCACTCCTTCCCCATATACCTGATGTTCCGGCCGTTCCTATTACTTCTCCTCTTTTTACTAACTGGTTGGGTTTTACGAACACTTTGTCTAAATTTCCGTAAACCGTTCTGTAACCTTTAGGATGTTGGATTATGACCATATTGCCAAAGGCTTTCAACAGTTTACTGTCTTTTCCAGCAAACTTTACTATTCCAGTTTCGGCTGCTTTGACGGGAGCTCCCGGCCGACTTACGATGAAAATTCCCGGGTATCCATCTTCCCTGATTGTTGGATCAATCCTTCCATCTAATGGGAACTTAAACTGTATAGGTCTGTTGAGTTTTAAGACATCTCTGTAACCTACCAGTATTTTGAGTTTTTGGCCCGGACGGAGAATGTATGGTCTTCTTAGCCTGTTTATTCTTATGATTGACCTCGGAGAAACGTGAAATTTTTTCGCTATTTTTATAACTGAATCTCCAGATCTTACACGGTAGTATTTGTAGACAGGAACTTTTGTCAAACCGTTAGGTACAAAAACAGTTTTACCTTTTCTTGTATTAATGTTTTCTCTTCTTGATGAAAATTTTGAGTTTTCCTTAATCGGAATTCTTAACTTTTGACCAACGTAAATGATATGCCCTTTAATTTTATTGATTCTTTTAATCTCTGAAACAGTTATTCCAAATTTTTGAGCTATTTTTCCTAAAGAATCTCCTCTTTTAACTCTATAGATGATGTATTTTATGTGGGGATGTTGGGTTCTTGTGTTGGGCCTACGTTTGATTGGAATTTTCAGTTTCTGTCCCGCGTATATGGTGTTTCTTTTTAAGTTGTTAGCTCTCTTTATCTGCGCTATAGATATACCAAATTTTTTAGCTATTTTACTTAAGGAGTCTCCTTTTTTTACCCTATAGTAAACTGTGGCATTTGCTGAGTATATAAACAGAAAGAGACTAATAAATAATATCAAAATTCTCATAGCTTCCCCGCGGTTCTGTAAATTTGTAATCAACGTCTATAACTTTGGCAAAGAATGGACCTTCCCAGAGTTTTGAGAGGAATTTTTCTAAGAGTTCTTCCTCTCCTTCTGCATAAACCTCAACCCTCCCATCTGGAAGATTCCTGACGAAACCTTTGAGCCCTAATTTTCTGGCAGTATCCCTTGTGAAGGCCCTGTAACCGACTCCCTGAACTCTGCCAGATATGAAAGCGTGCAGGCCTTTCACAGCCATTTTTCAAGCTCCTCAAGAGTTTTCTTAAATCCTATATCTATTAAGTCCTTTAACTTTGAGAAGTCAAAGGGGCTGTAAGGAATCTGGTGGTTGACTATGATATCACAGTAGTTGAGCCGCCAGCTCTGGTTTTCTATTATTCCGGCAACTGAAGATCTTTCAAGGACTTCAGTTATAGATTCCGGATTGAAGTTTCCTGCTGCTGTATTGACATTTGAGCATATATTAATCTCAACGCCTGCAGATTTCGTTACTTCTGCCGGCAAACAGTTTCTTACGCCTCCATCTATGTAGTAGCTGTTTCCTACTTTCCAGGGAGAGAAGAGGGGCGGAACGGAGCAGGAAGCTGTAACCCAGTCTGCAGACGGTCCTTCTCTCTTCACTTCAACTTTAAGAGTTGTCAGGTTCACAGTAATAGGGGCAAACGGGATCTTAAGTTCCGATAGATCAGGATTTCCGGTGAGTTCTACTAAGAGAGAATAGAGACCTTCAAGTTTAAACAGTCCTCCTTTAAAGTGGGGCTTTGCCAGTTTTCGCCAGGAGAGAGTTTCCCCTAATTCTGTTATTTCTTTAAGTGACAAGCCGTAGGCGTAGAGGAAGCCGACGAGAGCTCCCGCACTTGAACCTGCTATGAAAGAAGGGCTTAATCCTTTATACTCAAGGGCTTTAAGGAAACCAATGTGGGCAGCTCCTTTGACGAAGCCGCCCGAAAGGGTAACGCCGATCCTTTTCATTTAGAATTCTAACTCGTCTCCCGGGTTGAGTATCTGGACGTTTACTCCTCTTGCCTCTGCCAGTTTCTTAAACTCTTCAGGTTCTGCGTCAATTATCGGCCAGGTCTTAAAATGCATAGGAATGGCGATCTGGGGTTTTATGAGCTCTGCAGCTATTGCTGCATCCCTTACGTCCATCGTAAAGTTTCCGCCGATTGGTAGAAGGGCTGCAAATACTTTCTCGTACCTTCCTAAAAGCTCCATATCGGCTATCAGACCTGTGTCTCCGGCGTGGTAGATTGTCCTGCCCTCAACCTCTATGAGCATTCCGCAGGGGGTTCCAAGGGTGATTACCTGGTCGTTCTCTATGACGGAGCTCCCGTGGGCAGCAGGAACCAACTTTACCCTTCCAAACGGGAACTGGTAGCTTCCCCCTATGTGCATTGCGTGAATATTCTCAACACCCTTCAGGTTACAGTACTGGCACACTTCAAAGATACTTACAACGGTTGCTCCCGTTCTCTTTGCTATTTCTACAGCGTCTCCGAGGTGGTCTCCGTGGCCGTGTGTGACGAATATGTAGTTCAGATCTGTAAAGTCTTCAGGCTTTGCAACCTTCCAGGGGTTTCCGGTTAAGAACGGATCAATCAGTGCCTTTATCCCTTCACCTTCAACGTAGAAGGTTGAGTGTCCTAAGTACCAGAGCTTTGCCATCTCTCCCCTCCTACAGTGCTTTTATCAGTTTGGGAAGCCTTGACCTTATTTTAAACCTGGTTCTACCGTAAAGGGGAGTCCTTTTAGCTATAGTGATTAAGAATGTATCGTTAACTAACTTGTAGATAAAAATTGCGTAGTTCTTTGAGAAGATGATCGTTTCATCAAGGCTGTCCTTCTCTCCAGTCAGTTCGTAGATCGTTTCATCGCAGGTTTTTATCGGGTTAACGAGCTGAGTTGAGAGTTCCTCTGAATCAACAGATGCATCTTTACTATCGTATCTGTAGACAACTATGCCGTCTTCGTCAATTATGAGGGCAGATTCCACTTCTGGAATGTCCTCAACTAACGATTTTAGAATTTCCTCACTCATAAATCCCCCTAAACAAGTCCCCTTTCAACAAGGAGCTCCGCTATCTGAACGGCGTTCAGTGCAGCCCCTTTCCTCAGGTTATCCCCAACTATCCACAGGTTAAGCCCGTTTTCTATTGTATCATCTTTCCTTATTCTTCCAACTAAAACGTCGTCTTTCCCTGCAACGTCAATAGGTGTTGGGTAGATTAGGTTTTCAAAGTCGTCCATAACTGTTACGCCGGGAGCTCCAGAGAGAGCCCTCCTTGCTTCCTCAACCGTTATCGGTTTCTCAAACTCAAGGTTTACAGATTCAGAGTGGCCTATAAAAACGGGAACTCTTACGCAGGTCGGTGAAACTTTAATTGAATTATCGTGCATTATCTTCTTCGTTTCATTAATCATCTTTATCTCTTCCCTCGTGTAACCGCTCTCAAAGAACTTATCTATGTGAGGAACGCAGTTAAAGGCTATCTGCTTTGGAATCTTCTTCGGCGGTGGAACCGGTTTTCCCTCAAGAACTGCCCGGCTCTGTTCCTTTAACTCTTCAACTGCCTGGGCTCCCGCTCCAGAAACCGCCTGATAAGTTGAAACGACAACTCTCTTTATCTTTGCCAGGTCGTGGAGCGGCTTTAAAACGACAACCATCTGGATAGTTGAACAGTTGGGATTTGCAATTATCCCTTTGTGCCACTCAACGTCTTCAGGATTAACCTCAGGAACAACTAAGGGAACGTCCGGCTCCATCCTGAAGGCGGAGCTGTTGTCAATAACTACGGCTCCCCTCTTAACGGCTTCAGGGGCGAACTGCTTACTCCTGTCTCCACCTGCAGAGAAAAGAGCTATATCAACTCCTTCAAAGCTTTCAGGTTTCAGCTCCTCAACGGTTATCTCCTCTCCCTTAAACTTAACCTTCTTACCTGCAGACCTTGCAGAGGCAAGAGGAATTAGTTTCTTAACGGGGAAGTTCCTCTGTTCTAAAACCTTTAACATCTCCTGTCCAACGGCACCTGTTGCACCAACAACGGCAACTGTATACCCCTTCATTCCCTACCTCACATAGACTTAATTTCTTCGGCTATCAGGTCTCCCATCTCCTCTGTTGAAACTAACTTACACCCTTCAGAGTAGATGTCCTTTGTCCTGTAACCCTTTGCAAGAACGTTTCTTACTGCCCTGTCTATTGCCTCTTCAACCTCAGGCATGTTGAACGAATACGTAAACATCATTGCCGCAGAGTTAATCGTTGCTATCGGGTTGGCGATGTTCTGGCCGGCTATGTCAGGAGCTGAACCGTGGATAGGCTCGTAAAGGCCAATCTTTCCACCGATTGAGGCAGAAGGAAGCATTCCTAAGGAGCCTGTAAGCATTGCACAGGCATCAGAGAGGATGTCTCCAAAAATATTTGTTGTAACAATAACGTCAAACTGCTTTGGCCACCTGATTATCTGCATTGCAGCGTTATCTACGTACATGTGGTTGAGTTCAACGTCCTCATACTCTTTGTGGACCCTCTCAACAACCTCTCTCCAGAGAACTGTTGCCTCAAGGACGTTTGCCTTGTCAACGCTTGTTACCTTTTTGTTCCTCTTTCTTGCAACCTCAAAGGCCACCCTTGCAATCCTCTCAACTTCGTGCTCGTAGTAGCGGAGAGTGTTTATTCCAACCCTCTCATCGCCGTCAACAAAAATTCCCCTCGGAATTCCAAAGTAAATTCCGCTTGTGAGCTCCCTCACAACCATAATGTCAACGCCCTTAACAACTTCAGGCTTTAGTGTAGAGGCGTCTATCAGCTCGTCGTATAACTTTGCAGGGCGCAGGTTTGCAAACGCATTTAAGAGTTTTCTCATTCCAAGGAGAGCTCTCTCAGGTCTTATCTCAAA
>Ga0256831_1000283_pt1 | contig 26920 bp, 19 predicted proteins | sample 132544metaG_FD_189087 | JGI IMG/M metagenome (GOLD analysis project Ga0256831, IMG submission 189087) | Hydrothermal vent microbial communities from Lau Basin, Pacific Ocean - 132-544 | ecosystem: Environmental > Aquatic > Marine > Hydrothermal vents | place: Pacific Ocean: Lau Basin | collected... | reverse complement strand
ATCTATATTAGTAATTAGTACTTTTATTAGTTGAGTCAATAGTGAATATATATAAGAAATAAAATAAGAAGAAATCGTAAAAAATAATGGAAAGCAAAAGAAATAAATTATTATTAGCATTAGTAGTAGGTTACTTTCTCTTTAATTTAAGAATTGCATATGCTCAACTTAATGTTTCCTCTATGTTTAGTGATAATATGGTTTTACAAAGGAATAAAGAAATTCCTATTTGGGGAACTGCAAAAATAAATGAAGCTATAACTGTTAAATTTATTGATCAAACAAAAAAAGCAGAAGCAGATAGTAATGGAATATGGCGAGTAGAATTCAGCCCTTTATCGGTTAACAAAACAGCAAATATATTAGAAATACAAGGAGAAGAAGAAACTATTAGGTTTGAAAATATTCTCATTGGAGATGTTTGGCTTGTTTCAGGGCAATCTAATATGCACCAAAAAGTTCGGTCTATTAAAAAGATTCCCGGAGATATTTTAAATATGTCTAATAACTCTTTGGTAAGGATTTATAATATACCCGATAAAACATCTTCTACTCCACTAAAAACTATTGATACTAAATGGGAGATTTCTTCAGAAAAAACTATTGAAGATTTTAGTGCGATAGGAGCAATTTTTGGACTTAAACTTCAGTCAGAAACCAACGTTCCAATCGGTATTATCAACTCAAGCTTAGGAAGTACAAGTGTAAGTTGTTGGTTACCTGGAGAAGTGTTGGAAAAAGAACCTTTTGTGAAAACATATTCTTATTGGACTGATTTAGCTGACAATTGGGATACAGGAGGGTATAAACAATTCTTGGAAAAAGAAATCAAAAAATATAAGAGAAAAGGAAATGGAGAAGTACCGACTAAAGAAAATATACTTCATATAACAAAAAGTAGAACTTACCCCTCCGGTGCTTATAATGCTATGCTATATCCTATATTTCCTTTTGCTATAAGAGGGATATTATGGAGACAAGGAGAAGCAAATGTTCCAAGAGGTGAGCAATATCAAACTTTATTACCTCGTATGATTTCATATTGGAAAAGTAAATTTAACGATCTATCATTGCCATTTATTCAGATAGGACTGCCTTCATATGGTAAACTAAATGATACTAGACCAAAAGTTGCAGAGCTGGGAAATGCTCAACATGTAATTGCAAATAAAAACAAAGGTATTTACTATGTTCCAATTTTAGATTTGATGGATTCCCCCAACAATAAAGCTAGAATTCATCCTAAGAATAAATATTTAGCCGGTACAAGATCTACTAGATTTGTAATGAACTATTTTTATAATTCAACGCCGGTTAATATAATTCCAACCTATGAAAAAATAGAAATTAAAGGTTTCAAAATTATTATAAGTTTTAAAAATGTAGGGAATGGTTTTTTTACAGGCAGATTAGCTGATTTAAACGGAGATAAAATTGAAAAAACAAATGAGTTTGTACACAATTTTAAGATTGCCGATAATTCTAAACAATTTGTAACAGCCAAAGCCAAAATAATTAGTAAAAATCAAATTGAAATATGGAGTGACAATATTAAAAAACCAGTCGCAGTACGATATGCTTGGGAAAATGTTGTTCTTAAACCAAATTTATATAATTCTTACAATATCCCCGTTAGTTCTTTTAGAACTGATGATTGGAAATTATTAAGTACAGATTATTATAAACCAAAAATAAATCTAGTAAAACCTTAGTATGAGAAGTCTGAAAAAAATATTATTCACTTTTATTGTTACTTGTTTAAGTTTTGTTAGCTATGCCCAAAATAAGCCCAACATCATTTATATTCTAGCTGATGATATGGGGATTGGAGATATTTCTGGATTAAACCCCGATTCAAAAATAAAAACTCCAAATATTGACAAATTGCTGGACAATGGAATGAATTTTACTGATGCTCATACCGCCTCATCAGTTTGTACTCCTACTCGATACGGAATAATTACCGGACGCTATGCATGGCGAACGAAACTTAAAAAAGGAGTGGTTGATGGATATTCTAAAACTATCCTGCAGGATAATATTGATACAGCTCCTGCATTATTACAACGTAATGGATACAATACAGCTATGATTGGAAAATGGCATTTGGGTTGGAATTGGGTTATAAATAATGAAGATTCTATACCTAGAGATGCTAAATTACCGGAATATAAATTTACAAAGGAAGTAGAAAAACATATAGATTTCACAAAGCCTTTTTCAAAAGGTCCAATAAATAGAGGTTTCGATTATTTTTATGGTATTAACGCCTCTTTAGATTTTCCTCCGTATGTTTTTTCGGAAAATAATAAAGTTACTGAAATACCGCTAGAAAATTTTAAAAGAAAAGGACCCGACAAATCAAATCCTGATTGGAAAAAAGATTTTGATAAAAAGCAAAAAATGCAACGCTCAGGAGTGATTTCCTCTAATTTTGATGCAAGTGAGACATTACTTAAATTAACAGAACATTCTATTGATTACATTTTGAAGCAAGATAACAAAAAACCATACTTTTTATATGTAGCTCTTACTGCTCCACATACTCCTGTTCTGCCTAGAAATGAATTTTTTGGGAAAAGCAAGGCTGGAGCTTATGGTGATTTTATCCAAGAACTGGATTGGAGTGTCGGGCAAATTATCCGGGCATTAGAAAAAAAAGGAATTGAGGAAAATACGATCATAATTTTCACGGCGGACAATGGTGCTTCTAAAATCTCATTTCCTTTAGAATATGAAGATAAGTATGCTCATAAGCCCAGTAGAGAATTAAAAGGTAGAAAAGGTTCTCTGTACGAAGGAGGGCATAGAGTACCTTTTATTATACAATGGAAAAAGATTATTAAACCAAAAACAATAAATAATACATCTATCTCATTAAATGATTTGTATGCCACTTGTGCATCAATTGTAGGTGAAACTCAAAAAAAGAATCAAGGAGTAGATAGTTATAGTATTTGGGATTTGATTACCGGAGGTGAAGGCTATGGTAGAAAATCTTCTGTGTATTCAGATTTCGGGGGACGGTTTGCTGTCAGAAAAGGAAATTTCAAACTAATACTTTCACCTATCTATAAAAAACGAAAGTTGTATAACTTGCAGGATGACATCAGTGAAAATAATAATCTATATGGACAAAGTGATTATTACAAAATTGAAAAGGATTTGCTGAATGAGATCACTAAAACCATCAAAAATGGAAGAAGTACCAATGGAGAAAAATTGAAAAATGAAGGTACTGAAATTTGGGATGCATTATATTGGATGAAATAATATGAGAAATTTGTTTTTAGCTATCCTTTTATTAAATACGTTTAATCTGTTTTGCCAGAGTGAATCAAAACCTAATTTTATCTTTATAATTACGGATGACCAGACTTATACTACTGTTGCATCACAAGGTAATAAGGAGATTATCACTCCAAATATGGATCGATTAGCAAAAAATGGAATTACTTTTTCCCATGCTTATAACATGGGAGGCTGGACCTCTGCCATTTGTAATCCTTCACGCTCAATGCTCAATAGTGGTTTGAGTGTTTGGGATACTCAAAAAAACAATAAAAAATTAAAAGCTAAAGATTCTGTAGCCATTGCCCAATCTTGGGGAAATATTATGAATAGAGCAGGCTATGACACCTATTTTACAGGGAAATGGCACGTAAAAACACCCGTAGAAAATGTGTTTGATGACGTAGTACACGAACGACCGGGTATGCCAAAAGATACTTGGAGGATGAAAAAAATGCGCCCTTATTTCGCTAAATTAAAAAAACTGGATTCACCGGAGCGTAATAAATATTTACCGGTTGGATATGGTAGACCTTTAAGTAAAAATGATACCAGCTGGTTGCCCTATGATAAAAAAATGGGGGGCTTTTGGGAAGGCGGCAAGCATTGGTCTGAGGTATTAAAAGATGATGCCATTGAATTCATAGAAAAAGTTGAGAAAAAAGAAAATCCTTTCTTTATGTATCTCGCTTTTAGTGCTCCACACGACCCTCATCAAGCACCTAAAGAATATATAGATATGTATCCATTGGATAATATTTCTGTTCCAAAAAACTTTTTGCCCGAACATCCATACAATGAAGAAATGGGTAGCGGTAGGTCGCAAAGAGGAGAGTGTTTAGCGCCTTTTCCCAGAACTGAATATGCTATAAAAAAGCACATTCAAGAATATTATGCTACCATTACATATCTTGATACTCAATTGGGATTGATTTTAGATAAAATTGAAAAATCCAAGATTAAGGATAATACATATATCATTTTTAGTTCCGATCATGGAATGGCAATGGGACAACACGGTTTAATTGCAAAATCAAATCTTTATGACCATACAATTCGTGTTCCTTTAATCATTACAGGAAAAAATATACCTAAAGGTAAAGTGTTGGAACAAGATATATATTATCAAGATGTGATGCCTACTGTTTTAGAAATGGCTAATATACCTAAACCGGAATATGTATTTTTTAATTCTTTCCTAGATATTCTAAAAAACAATAAAAAGGAAAGTCATTATGATGCTATTTATGGAGGATTTAAAAAACATCAAAGAATAATCAGAAAAGATAATTTCAAATTGATGGTTTTTCCAAAAGCCAAAAAAATATTTCTATTTGACCTTAAAAAAGATCCTTTAGAGATGAACAATATCGCTGATTTACCCGAAAATAAAGAAAGGGTAATCCAACTTTTAGAGGAGCTTTTGGAATTGCAAAAAGAGATGAATGATAAACTGAATCTTTCACCTATATTAAATAGAATTAAGGAATAAAATGATTGCCAGACAATAAAAAAATGAAGAAATTAAATCTTATATTGTCAATCTTATGTCCATTATTTCTATTAGGACAAACAGATACAACTCGCAAAACAAATTCAATAAAAGATGATATTTACCTTCACCCTATTGATATTATAACACCCTACACTCTAAAAAAAGGTGAGTGGATATATGCTCAATCAATACAAACATTACCATTCCCAAGTTGGGCATTTATTGGGATTACTGATAAACTTACAGCACAAATTGATTTATTACCTTGGATATTTGGTGCATTTTCTGAGCTAAAAAAACCAATTCCAAGCTTAAATTTTAGATATAGATTTAATGAACAAAAAGACTTTGTCCCAACAATAGGAGTTGAAGCCATGTTTGTTCATTTTTGGGATACACTTCAACGATTTAAAACTCCTACACTAACTGTTTGGGAAAACGGATCTTACTTTCATTTCAAACCAACTATTGGATATCGGATAAAAGATAAATGGGATATTAACTTATCTGTGGGAGTTGATTACATTGGAGAATTGATTATGCAAAATAATGACTCGTTGAATTTTCAAACTAAATCATTTACAAATAGTTGGAATCCCAATTTTTCAGTTGGTATAGATTACAGACCATCTAAATGGATTAGTTATCATATAGGTTATACTTATGGATCAACCTTAACTTATCTCGAAAATATCCCAAGAAAAAGACAATTTAACTATGGATTTAGAATAGCCCCCTTTTACAAAAACCAATTTGGAATCCTAAGAAATCTAAGGATTGAACTTGTTGCAATAAACGGATATTTTTCAGATATTGATGCAAAACAATCGTTGCCAATACCTATTTTTCCTTATTTTTATTGGCAATGGAAAAATGAAAAGAAAAAATAATAAACAAATATTGATTCCAACACCATCATATGGATTTACTCCTACTGAAGTTGCAATTCATTGGAAATTGTTGAATGAAAAATAAAATGACATTGTAATTCATCAAGAGAGTTTATTTGAATAACTTACCAATAGCAAAAATAATTTTAACTTTATAAGCAATAAAAAACAAATGCGTTGTATCTTTGTTGACTTTATATAAACAAGCAAATTTTAAACATATATGGCGAAAATAGAACTTAATAGTTTAGTTACAAATATAATCAAGGTTTCAGCATCGATGAGAATAATAAGAGTGAAACCTGATGAGTGGAATTTACCTGAATTCAAAGCTGGTCAATTTGTTGTACTAGGATTGCCCGGTTCTGCTCCCAGAAGCTCAGATGCTACTGAAGAATTTCAAGAGCAAGATCCTGATAAAATGATACGAAGAGCATATTCTATTGCGTCTTCTTCAACTGATGAGTATGTAGAGTTTTATATTTCAATAGTGCGTTCAGGTTCATTGACTCCGAGAATTTTCAACTTGGAAATTGGAGATAGGATTTATATGAGTCAAAAACCAACCGGCATGTTTACTTTGGATCAAGTAGATGAGAACCAAAATGTTGTACTTATTGCAACAGGGACAGGTGTAGCTCCATATATGAGTATGCTTCGTACCGATGCTTTGCACAGAAAAGGTCGTATTGTGATAATACAAGGTGCAGCAAATAGTTGGGATCTAGGATATTTTTCAGAATTGAAGTTATTGAGTAATATGTTTCCTAAATTTACATATTACCCAACTATAACAGAGCCCGATAAAGAACCTGCGGGTTGGTCAGGCGATACTCGTTTTATCGAAAAGATATGGGATGATCCCAAGTTTATTGAAAAAATTGGGTTTGAACCTAAAGCTGATAATACACATGTATTTCTTTGCGGAAATCCCAATATGATAAACTCGATGAAAGAGACCCTGTATAAAGATGGATTTAAAGATCATAAGAGGAGGGATCCGGGTCAAATACATGCTGAAGAATTTTAATATGGGACGATGACTTAAGAGGTAGTGGACAAGTTGATAAACCGGATTTTATGATAAGAAATTTATTACTGTTTTGTATTGTAGGCTTGGCTTTCAATTTAGGATTTTCTCAATCTATCATGACTGGGGAAAACAAAAAGTTAAACAAAGCATTTGAGAGATTACTCGTAAAATATCGACCTGACACAAAACTCCATAACTCTATCAGACCATACTCAATTAAAGATGTCATGCGAACATCTATTGATATTTTAGAATCAAATAGAAGCTTGTCAGATAGAGATATTTTAGATATAGATTATATTCTGGCTGATAATATTGACTGGATAAAATATACTTACAGTTCTGATAAATACAATGAATTAATTGAAAAATTAGGAATAGCCCGCAAAGGAATATTGAAATATTTATACAAAAACAGTTTTTCGCTTTACGCAGGTCACCATAAAGATTTTTTTATAAAAGTAGATCCTGTTATCAATTTTCAGTTTGGCAAAGATCTAAAATCAAAAAATTATAACTTCATTAATACCAGAGGATTTAAAATATCGGGGTTATTGGATGAAAAGATTTATTTCTATACTTCTTTATATGAAACGCAACAAAGCTTTTTGACCCATGTCAACCTCAAAATACAAAACACATTGGCTATTCCCGGTGAAGCATATTATAAAAAATATGAAAGTAGTGTGTTAAAGGGAGTGAATGGTTATGATTTTTTGAATGCACAAGCTTATATAGGCTTTGATATTACCAAACATCTAAAAATGCAGATGGGGCACGGTAGATTTTTTATAGGTAATGGGATTCGCTCTTTATTACTTTCTGACTATGCTACCAATTATTTTTACTTGAAATTCGATACCAGAGTCTGGAAATTTCACTACCGGAATATCTTTACGGAATTAACTGCTACAAGCAGGGAAAAAATCACTTTTGATATTATTTTACCTAAAAAATATATGGCTGCTCACTATTTGAGCTTTAAGCCCGGTAAGAATTTAGAGATAAGTCTTTTTGAAAGTGTTATTTTTAGTAGGGAGAAGGACGGCACGAATCAATTTGAGTTGCAGTATTTGAATCCTATTATTTTATACAGGACTGTAGAGCAATTTATAGGCAGTGGAGACAATGTTTTAGTGGGATTGAATTGGAATTATAATATTGTCAAGGGCTTTTCTCTATATGGACAACTATTACTTGATGAGTTTAATTTTTCCAATATTAAGAAAAGTACAAGCTATTGGGCAAATAAATACGGGTTTCAAATGGGTATAAAATATATAGACATTTTGGGTATTGACCATTTGGATTTACAAACTGAAGCCAATATCGTAAGACCATATACTTATTCGCATCGGGACAGCACCATTTCGTATAGTCATTATAACCAATCATTGGCGCATCCCTTGGGAGCCAATTTTAAAGAGTTTATAGCTGAGATAAGGTATTCTCCGGTTGATAGACTTACAATTCAAGCTAAAGCATTGTTTGCGGTAAAAGGTGAAGATATAGATAAATACAGTTATGGCGGGAATATACTGCTCTCCAATGATAAAAGGCCAATAGATGAGAACGGTAATTTCAGAGAGTTCGGTTTTCATATAGGGGATATTAATGAAAGGAGAATCTTACAGTATTCGATTAATTCCTCATATATGTTTTACCACAATTATTTTTTAGATTTTAATGCAGCATATCGCAAGGAAACATTTGAAATCAGTGATTCTGATTTTGAAGAGTTGTATTTTAGTATTGGATTTAGGGCAAATATTGATAATAAATCAATTGATTATTAAATTAATTGTGTGTGTTTATAAATTATAGTACTTTTACGTTCCGTTTTATTTTTAATAGTTGAATAATAGATGAATTCAGGACAAGACATATACAAAAACGATGATATATCTTTAAAAGATCTCATTCTTAAGTTCAGAGAATTTAAGAATGAATTATTTAATAACAAGAGAGCATTTTTGTTTTTTATTATTCCTTTTGTATTGTTCTTCTCTTATAAATCAATAGTGGAAAGACCAACATATACGGCTACTTTGAATTTCATGCTCAATAAAAGCGAAGGAAGCCTTGGAGGATTGGGTGGCATTCTCGGGCAAATAGGGATAGGAAAGGGAAAATACAGCAAGGAAAAATTGATGACTCTCAGCAAATCAAGACGTATTGTCGGAAATGCTATCTTTAGAAAAGAAACGATTAATGAAAAGGAGGATTTATTGGCAAATCACGTAATCAATCATCTTGATACTATGGGGCAATGGGCTAGCGTAGTATGGTATAAAAAGCCTTTTGCTAAACCCAATCCCTTGACTGATTTTAGGTTCAAAACAAATCAAATTGATTCTTTTGACTTAGATTCCAAAGCAGCGTTCAAGGATGTATTTGAGGCATTGGTGGGAAGTCCAAATGGTGGAGGTGGAATGATGTCAAACAAATTCAATGAAGAATCAGGGATTATGGAAATTTCACTAAACACCAAAGACCCAGAACTCTCAATTGCTCTAGCAAATGATATTTTTGATGAATTGAGTGAGTTTTATATTGATAAGACCATTGAGAAGCAAAAAGCAACATACGATATTCTCAAAGCAAAAACAGACTCCATAAGAAACGAATTATCCGGAAAACAAGCCGCTTTGGCTGCTTTTGAAGATAAGGCACAAGGGCTTTGGTCAAAATCTGCAAACCTGAGAAAAATAAGGCTGCAACAAGAGGTAAAAAAGCTATCAATCCTATATGGGGAAGTGTTAAAAAATCTTGAAATCGCAGATTTTACTCTTAGGAACAAGACTCCTTTTGTTCAAGCTATTGACAGACCTGTATTACCAATAACAGGAGAAAAAAGTACGCTTGTAAAATCAATATTATTAGGAGTAGTCTTGGGACTAATATTAGGAAGTATTTTTATAATAATCAGAAAAATAATTAGGGACGCATTGTCTGAATAAAAAATCATTTATGATGTATAATGAGATAAAAAATAAAGAAAAGAAAATCGCTGTTATTGGACTGGGATATGTCGGATTACCGCTAGCGTTGGAATTTGCAAAGGTGTTTAGTGTAATTGGATTCGATATAAGTGAACCCAGAGTTGAAATGATGAAAAATGGAGTTGACCCATCAGAAGAATTGGAATCTTCAGCATTTGAAAATAAAGATATTGTATTTACTGCTGATATTGAGGACATCAAAGAAGCTTCTTTTTATGTCGTAGCTGTACCTACACCGGTAGATGAGTACGCTGTACCCAATCTAAAACCGTTGCTTGGAGCATCGGAGACAGTAGGTAAAGTAATAAGTAAAGGTGATTATGTCGTATTTGAATCCACGGTTTATCCGGGAGCTACCGAGGAGGATTGTGTGCCTATCATTGAAGAATTGTCAGGGCTAAAGTTTTGTGAAGATTTCAAAGTCGGCTATTCCCCTGAGAGGATAAATCCGGGAGATAAATTGCGCACAATAGATAAAATATTGAAAATTGTTTCAGGATGTGATGAAGAATCATTGAAGGAGATATCAAAGATATACGGAGAAATAATTACAGCCGGAATATATGAAGCCGCATCTATCAAAGTAGCAGAAGCGGCAAAGATAATAGAGAATACACAACGAGACTTGAATATTTCCTTGATGAACGAATTGTCTATAATTTTTGATAGAATGGGAATTGATACTTCTGAGGTTATCGAAGCCGCAGGAACAAAATGGAATTTCATCAAATTCACACCGGGTCTTGTAGGAGGTCATTGTATCGGTGTTGATCCTTACTACCTTGTTTATAAAGCTAAACAGTTGGGATATGATCCACAAGTTATTTTGAGCGGTAGGAGAATTAATGATGGTATGCCTGCTTATGTCGCGAAAAAGCTGGTTCAGTCACTGATACAAAAAGGTAAGAATCCTCAAGAGACCAAGGTTTTGGTGATGGGCGTAACATTTAAGGAAGATGTGGCAGATATACGAAATACAAAAGTTACAGATTTAATCAAAGAATTGATGGATTATTCTGTTGAAGTTGATATAGTGGATCCATTTGCTTCTGCTAAGGATTTTAAAAAGGAATATGGATTGGATTTGAAAGACAAAGCAGGCGATAACTACGATGCAGTATTGGTTGGAGTCGGACATCAGAATTACAAAACTCTGAATTTTGATTATTTCAAATCTTTAATGAATGGCTCTCCTGTTCTTTTTGATATAAAAGGAATATATGACTATCCAAAGGATGATAGTATTGATTACTGGAGACTGTAAGTATTATTTGAATTGATTTGAAATTAGAAAAAAATCAGAGTACTCTATATTTATTTTGTTCTACAAACGTTTAATGGTGAATAAAAGCCAATAAGTTTGAGGAGCTTAATTTTATAAAAAAAATACTAATATGAATATTCAAATGGTTGATCTCAAGGGTCAATATAAAAAAATAAAAAATGAGATAGACAAAGCTGTTATCGAGGTTTTGGAATCATCAGCATATATCAATGGACCAAAAGTAAAGGATTTGCAAAATCATCTTGAGAGATACCTTGATGTAAAGCACGCTATTCCGGTTGCAAATGGTACGGATGCTCTTCAAATTGCCTTAATGGCCTTGGGCTTAGAAAGGGGTGATGAAGTTATAGTACCTGCATTTACTTTTGTGGCTACAGCCGAAGTTATTGCATTATTGGGATTAACACCTATTATGGTAGATGTTGATGCAGATACATATAATTTGACGGGTGAGATAGTAGAAAAAGCGATTACACCAAATACAAAAGCTGTTGTCCCTGTACATCTCTATGGTCAGACAGCGGATATGGAAAGTATTATGAAAGTCGCTAAGAAACACAATATTTTTGTTATTGAAGACAATGCACAGGCAATTGGAGCAGATTATACATTTAGTGACGGAACTGTTGCCAAAGCCGGTACGATAGGAGATATTGGAACTACATCATTTTTTCCTGCTAAGAACCTCGGTGCTTATGGTGATGCAGGAGCGATATTTACCAATAATGATAATTTGGCTAAAGAAATGAGGATAATAGCAAATCACGGAATGGAAAAAAGGTATTATCACGATAAAATAGGAGTGAATTCCAGATTGGACTCAATCCAAGCTGCAATATTGGATATCAAATTGAAATATCTCGATGATTATGCAGAAGCACGCAGGAAAGTTGCCGATAATTATGATAAAGCCTTTGCAGATGTTGATGCTATTCAGACTCCGGTAAGAACAGATACTTCTACCCATGTTTTCCATCAATATACTATGCGTATTTCCAATGGTAAAAGAGATGAGTTGAATGCATATCTAAATTCCAAAAAGATACCTAATAATATTTATTATCCGGTACCTCTTTATGAGCAAGAAGCATTTAAACATCTGGCAGGAGCTATTGATTTCTTGCCTTCAACTGATTTGTTGTGCAAGGAGGTAATCTCATTGCCAATACATACGGAAATGACAGATGAGATACAAGGGGTAATTATCAATGCGGTAAGGTCATTTTTTGAAGGTAAATAATGTACGCACTATATACCTTTGAATAATTCCATCTGACTAGACTGTTAAGTAGTTGATAATTCGGATGTAAGAACCCATCCCCGACCCTTCCCTTAGCAAGGGAAGGGAGTTGTGACGGCTCTTAATCTACGGTATTTTTTAAGCTTTTGCTTCTACGATTCAAAGTTAGCTATTTGATTTTACTTAAACAAAGTCTCGAAATTCGGGTTATTAAAGAGGCAATTTTAGAAATTCTTTTAAATTGTAAACCATAACATTATTTTTTAACGGATAAGTCATTTCAATATCAGCTATTACAAATGCTTGAGTAGCTTTTATATCATCACAAGCAATATAAAAACCCTTATTGATTTTTGGAGAAGTTGAAGCTTTTATTTCTATTGCAATAATATTTTGCCCTTTAACCAATAAAAGATCAATTTCATTTCCATTTGAATTTCGATAAAAATATGGATCGTATTCATTAAAACTAGCAATAACATTTTCGATAACCAATGATTCAAAGGAACTGCCATATACAGGATGATTAAACAGATCATCAAAAGTTGATATTTTCAATAAAGAATGTAAAATACCTGTATCAATAATATAAATTTTTGGCGTTTTAACAATTCTTTTTTTAATATTTGTATAGTATGGTTCTAATATCCTGATCATATATGTATATCTAAGGATATCAATATATCTTCTTATAGTTGTATGGGATAATCCTATCGAATTTCCCAATCTTGAACTATTCAATAGTTGTCCATTGTTATGAGCTAACATTCTCCAAAGTCTTCTCATCAAATCCGCAGGCAAATTAAAACCAAATGAATTTAAGTCTCTTTCCAAAAAAGTATTGATAAAACTATCAAGCCATAAGAAAGCTGATTTTTCGGATTTAGACAAATAGCTTCTTGGAAATCCTCCTTTTAAATGATATTTCTGAATAGTTGAAAATGTATTTATTTCAGGTAATAAAAATGGTGTTAATGTGAAATATATTATTCTACCGGCCAAAGATTCAGAACTTTGCCTTAATAATTCCGGTGAAGCAGAGCCAAGAATTAAAAACCTTGTTTTATATTCTTCAATATCAACTAAACTTCTTAACAGTGGAAATATATCAGGCAATAATTGAATTTCATCAATACATATTAGTTTATTATTGTTAATAAGGAAATATTTCTCAGGATCAGTTTGTAATAAAACTCTGTGACTATTTCTTTCCAAATCTAAATAAATACCATTTTCAAAATTTTTTATAATTTTTTTTGCCAATGTGGTTTTACCTACTTGTCTGGCTCCAACGATAGCTGTAACAGGATATTCTCCTATACTTTGTATAATATCTTTTTCTATAATCCTTTTTACCATAGTTTTTGAAGCAAAGATACAAATAAAGTATGTAAATTGTAAGATGATATTGCAAATTACATACTTTATCATATTAAATACTCACTACGAAAGCCGTGAATAATCCGGGTTAAGGTTAATTTAATTGTTCATTTTTAGTCGTTCTGTTATTTCAAAAACAGCGGGACATACAGCTATATTTTTCTCCATTAGTTTTAGTGAGATTTTATTAGCATCTGTATGTGGATACTCCCGGCAGGCTTTTGGTCTTACTTCATAAATTTTGCAATAATTTTCTTCATCCAAAAATACGCATGGAGTGGTTTTGAAAATATAATCTCCATCAGAATCAATAATGATATATTTTTGAACAAAATCGCCTTGTTTCATTTTTAAGTGTTTTGCTAAACGATTGATATCTCTATCCGTTATAATTGGAGGAGTAGTTTTGCAACAGTTCGCACAAGCCAAACAATCTATTTCTTCAAAGACTTCATAATGCAAGTTATTTATGGTATTGTGTATTGTTTTGGGAGTTTTTTTCAGCAGTTTTGAAAAGAAATTTTTATTCTCTTTTTTCAACTTCCTAACAAAATCTTTGTGTTGGCTAAGATCAATTTTTATCATTATTCTTATTCTATATGGTTGCGGGGTTTTGCCCTATTTTTTTTAAGTTCGGATTGGATTTTTTTATCTTTTAGCCTTTTGAGTTTAGCTTCAGGAGACACTTTGGTTTTTTTTCGTTTTTTTTGTACAGTAAGTGCTTTTTTGATTAAGTCAATCAATTTTTTCATGACATCTTCTTTGTTTTTCAATTGAGATTTGTATTTCTGACTGCTAAGGCTTATCACTCCGTTTTTGTCTGTCTTAAGCTTTTCGAGAATTAATATTTTCTGCTCTTCTGTTAGGCTATTGGATTCTTTTACATCAAAGCTTATTGTTACTCTTGTTTCAACTTTATTGACGTGTTGACCACCTGCACCACTACTTCTTGAGGTCGTGAATTTGCATTCGGTAAGGAGATTATCGGGGTTGAAGCTGAACATAGTTATTTAAAGACTTTTAGACAATACAAAATATATAAAGATAAAAAAAAACCGGCTCTCTCGTAACCGGTTTTTTATTTTAGCCATTGATTATTTTAAATCACTTTTACCATCCATAGTTCCCGATATATTCCCCGAAGAACTTGTAATATCTATGTGCCAATCAATTGATACAACTTTATCAGGTCTTACAATTCCGGTCATAGAATATTTGTAGAAAATTGTATCATCGGCAGATGAATCGTTGAAAGTAGTATCACCGGAAAAATGACAAATATCTCTATAAAGATCAACTCCTTTTAAACTACCACCTCCTTGAATTTTAGCAAAGCCAAGCGTCAAATCATCAATATTATATTTATTATCACCTAATTTGGTTAATACTATATTGACATCGCTAAATGTAGTGTCTATGGATAAGGTATCTGAAACCAAAGTATCTATATTTATATATACCTCGTAAGAAATAGTTCCTGTAGATGAATACACGGTTTTTAAGTCTTTAGGACAAGTAGTAAGTTCATACGATGAAGAGCTTATTTTTTCAAGCTCATTTTCATTTTTCACTTTTCCTTTTATAGTTATGCTTTTTGCATTTATCTCATGAGCTTTGTATGTAAGCAAAACACTATCCATGTGAGTTTCATAAGAATAAGCGCTCTGATATGGAATACGATCATATTCTTCTTCATTTTCAAGAATATATTCCGCTGCAATTTTATCTTGACTCCAAAAATTCATTTCAAAAACTATTTCATCCCCGAAATAGAAGTCATTTCCTGTTGTGATTTTTTTAAAACTGGCAATTTTCGGGAAAAATTTTCCTCCCTCTTTGACATTTTTATCTACCCATGTCTCTTCTTTATAGCAAGAAGACATAATTAGAGTTATGCCAAATATTAGTATAAAATATATATTTTTCATTTTTGTATTTTTTAAAATTAACAATTAATTTTTGTCTTTCCACATTTTTTCGTCAATAGACTTAAAGTTTGATTTAGCGTTTGCATTATTTCTGCTAAACTCAGTGTCCGGATAAAGTGCTCTTTGAGCAGGCCCCGTTCTTTCCAGAGGTTTCCCGTCAATTTCCGTAACTCTTACGAATCCTTTAAAAATATCCGGATTGAAATCCAAACGACGCATATCATTCCAAGTCTCATGATTAAATATTAAGGCAATATATTTTTCTTTCATTATATGCTCCAAATCAACACTGCCATTTAATGCAGAGATATACGCATCTATTTTTGTAGAACTAAGCCCTAACATTTCCATATTAGCAATTATACCGGCTTCATATGCGTCATAAGCTGTACCCCCTGATTTTAATAATGCCTCTGCTTCTATAAACTTAGATTCGGAATAACTCATCATAATAATTGGAGCTGATGGCTGAGCATACCAAGTTTTTGTTGATATTTCACAAGTGTGTTTTGGGGCATTTAAATCGTAAGTAGCTAAACCCTCATAATTAGGAAAAGTATCTTTATCGACAATCTTTTCTATTCTTGGATCAAAATCATAAGATGTACCATTTAACATATCGACATACATCTTTCCAAATGTAACGGTTAAATTTCCTGTTTGATTCGACAAAGCAATTTTATCATAAATTGGGTTTAAAGAAACATCATTATAAAACAACTGAAAATTATCAGCATTGGAGGATAATCCTTGTTGTGCTTCATTTACAATCTTGTTCCAATCGACGTTAGATTTGTTTGACAAATGCAATAAGTATCTAGCTTTTAAAGAATGAGCTAATTTAACCCATTTTGAAAGATCTCCACTATAAATCAGGTCGTCTTTCCCCGGTGAATAGAACGATTCGTCAGCTTCCAACAAAGGAATTGCTTCATCAAGATACTCAAATAGTGTCGAATACAATTTCTCTTGAGAGTCATAAGTCGGGGTTGTATTTTCAGATCCTTTTAATGCATCAGAGTATGGAGCATTTTCCCAAAAATCAGTAATCATACCGATATGAATTGCTTGAATTATTCTTGCGATACCCTTGTAATGTGGGGAATAATGGTCTTTGTCTTCAGATTTCTCAACAATAATTTTCAAATTATTAAGAGCTGAAAGATATGAAGTAATCCAATTACCACCCATTGTTATTTTATTTCCATAATAACCAGAAACATGATCAAGTTGGTGTGTTATTCTATTTGCAGTCAACATAGCTTTATAATGGGCTGCGGAGGTTTTTTCTATTACATTTGGTAATAAAACTTTTAAATTGGCATCTCGAACTTTAGTCGGATTATCATTAACATCAAGAAAATCGTTACAAGATGACAACAATAAAAATCCAAATGCCAAAAAAACCAATGATAGATTTTTTATGTATTTCATTTTAATTATTTTATTCATTTTAGAAATTTAGATTTAACTTTAAGAAATAACTTTTAGTAGCCGGATTTCTTAATCCTGTATAGCCATAAATATTACTATCACTACCAAAATAATTAATTTCCGGATCATACCCCAAGAACGGAGTATTTAAATATACATTATTAGCAATAAATGATACCGTTGCTCCTTTTATATACTTTGAACCGAATAAAGAACTTGGTAAGGTATATGACAAACTTATGTTCCTCAGCCTAAACCAAGATCCATCTTCAAGAAGTACTTCTGAAGCATAATTATATCTGGTTGAAGACCTGTAAAAATAAGGTCCGGTAAGTTCTACGGGGACATCATTTTCTTTATATGTCACATTTCCGTCTCCATCAATAACTTCATTTACTCCCTTGAAAACTACTTGTTCATGCCTTCTTTCTGTTTCAATTATTTGACCATTTCTCAAACTGTTTCTTCTTCCTAAGTCAAATACATCACCTCCATTTTTCCATTCCCATAAAAAGGAAAAGGAAAATTCTTTATACTGAAATTGGTTATTCCATCCTGCTGTCCAATCCGGCAAAGCATTACCAACTAATTTTAGGGAATCCCACACGACACCAGGATATCCATTTTTATCAATTATCAAGTCTCCATTTTTATTTCTCTTATAAGCATACCCATATATATCCCCTATATTTCCACCTTTGACATATTTATTGGTTATACCTCTACTTGAAAATAATTCAATATCGCCAATTCCTTCAGCTATATCAGTAACTTTACCTTCATTCTTTGACCACGTTATTGAAGTTTCCCAACTAAAATCATGATATTTTATTGGGTTTGCAAAAACCGCAACTTCAATACCATTTGAATTAATAGAACCTGCATTTGTTACATATCGTGAAGCACCTGTTGCATTACTAATAGGTACAGACAAAATCATGTCTTCAAGGTTATTATTATAATAAGAGAAATCCAATCCAAACCTGTTGTTAAATAGATTTATTTCAGCACCAAATTCTGTTGATTTTGTAAATTCAGGTTTAAGATTGACATCACCAATGAGAGTAGATTGAGAAAATCCAACTACATCTCCAAATGGAAAATTAGATGCTCTTTGGAAGTATCTACCGATTTTGTACGGGCTGGCATCTTTACCTACAATAGAATATGATCCCCTTAGTTTAGCTAAAGAAACAAAACTAGGCATATCTATCATATCAGATAATAACAAAGAGGCACTTATTGATGGAAAAAAATATGAATTATTCTTTGATGGCAATGTAGAGGACCAGTCATTTCTGCCTGTTGCAGTCAAATAAAAATAATTGTTATAACTCATTGTCACCTGTCCATACACTCCCAAATTCCTTTTGTTGACTATACTATTGCCAACAAATAAATTAGTTGTATTATACAAATTGTAAAAGTTATCCAATACAAATCCCTCACCTCTGGTAGAAACCCATTTTGTTTTTGATGTGTGTATATCTTGTCCAACTAAACCATTTAGCTTTATTCTATCATTAATATCATAATTCCATAACATCATTAAATTAGATGTTAGCTGCGATTCATTCAAGTTTTGTTCAACTAAAAATCCATGAACTTTTGATCCTTCATCGGTCTGAGGGTGAACAATTCTTGTTCTTGCATCGCTAGAATTATCCAGCCCGATTGTATATTGTAACTTTATTCTGTCAGAAAAATCATATTTCACTGTTAATCCGGATATGTATCTGTGAACATCATCTATGTATGTATTATGCCTAGCTAAAAATAAAGGATGATCTATAATTCCAACAGCAAAGTTTTTATTAAACACATATGGCTCCGGATACGAAGTTGGATCAACAACAGTAGCCATATAGCTCAAATCACTCAAAATTGATTTATCACCTACATGAGGTCTATTACCTCCGGTATTTGCATACATTAAGTTTGCTGAAACATTTAGTTTTTTAGTTAATTGAGACCCCCCACTAAATGTAAAGTTGGTTTTATCCCAATAGGTATTTGGTATTACTCCATCATGATTATATTTGTCAGCAGAAATCCTATAAGTAAACATATCATTACCTGAAGATACACTTGCCCCATAATTTTTTATATGACCAGTTCTAAAAAACTCTTTGTAAATATCCCTAATAGGATTATCTTCATTGTCATTAACTATTGCACCCCACATATCCCATTTAAATGATCTCTGTAAAGAAGTATTACGATGTCCATCAATAAACTTAGTTTGTATTTTTGGAGTTTTATTTACATTTTCCCATCCTTGACCATAATGCACATTGATTTTAGGTGTACCTTTTACTCCTTTCTTGGTTGTGATAACTATAACTCCATTTGCGGCTCTAATTCCATAAAGAGCTGTTGCTTGTGCTCCTTTTAGAATACTTAAAGATTCTATATCTTCAGGATTGATATCAATAGCTCTATTACTGGCAGCAGCTTGTGTCCTTGAACTTACTGCATTTGATCCTGCACTTGGTCCAATTGGCAAAACGTTAGTATTATCACTAATCTCAATGCCATCAACAATATAAAGTGGTCTATTACTCCTATTTGGATCTAGCGAAGTAATTCCTCTTATCAAAATACTAGCACCTGCACCCGGTGCACCAGAAGATGTTTGTATTTGTACTCCCGCAACTTTACCCTGCAATGCAGATACAATATTAGTCTGACCCGATTCTGTTAATTCATCCGCTGACACTTCACTTACTGCATATCCCAAAGACTTTTTCTCTCTAGGAATTCCCAACGCAGTAACTACTACTTCGTTAAGTGACACTCCTTCGTTCATCACGACATCAATCATGCTTTGTCCGTCAACTTTAACTTCTTGTTTGTTGAAACCAATATACGAAAAAACCAAATAGTCCCCGTCTTTCGCTTTGATTTCATATTTTCCGTCAAGGTCGGAAATGACACCGGTTGAAGTGCCTTTGACCATAATACTTGCTCCTATCAATGGGTCTCCATCAGATGAAGTAACCGTACCTTTAATAGCACGTTGCCCAATCATTTGCAGAGCGAATCCCAATAACAAAACCATCATAGGGATAGTAAATTTTAGCTTCATAATAATTGTTTTTGTTTGTAATTAATAAATAATATCCTATCTTGATTCTTCATTATTTATTATACTACCTACCCTTCAAACCAATGCAACTCAAAGACCTGAAAGGGGCGTCTAATAAATAAACCTAGAATTAAAATAAGATATTTTTGATATATTCAGCACGCAAGTTAATAAAAAAATATCAATTTGCAAAATCACAAATTTTAATTTTTTTCGTTCTAATTAGTGGCTGCACGAAAACAGACAATTTTTGAAATTCTGATAATTTATGTTCAGGTTTTGATTTTTTTTGCAATGATTTGATACCCTTGTATCAATCACTTGTAAAAAAGTCAAAAAATGACAAAAAGAATCAATTTCAAATTTGATGTGTTTTCTTGCAGACACTAAATAACATATAAGCTGCTATTATGCATAGGTATTTTATCATACTATTCGCTTTTCTTTTGTTACAATCTGCAAAAGGGCAGAATAGTTATGCCGGGATAGTACAAGACATTGGTAGCAGAAAAGCTTTAGTAAATACCCATATTCAAGGTACTAATTCGGGCATAACTACAATTTCAGGCAACAATGGATATTATAATATTAATCTAATATCCTATCAAAAGGATACTTCCAATTTACATTTTTTTGTTATTGATAATACTTGTTATTTTGATCTGGATAAAGATGCCATGATTTCAATTTATTCTATTTCCGGAAAAACATTATTGCATGAGAATCTTGGGAATAAAGGAAGTATCAAGATACCGTCATTTCCCATTGGGGATTATATCTTGGCTATAACTTCCCAACGAAGAAAGCTGATATTTTTCTTGTTCTCAGATGGGAAAAATATTTCACATGTAAGAAAAAAGAATACTACTGAAGCAATATACCAATCTGATAGTTGCCTTATATTTTCCAAAGAAGATTATTTTGACAGAAAAATATCTTTAAAAGATACTGGCAGAATAAAAAATGTCAATCTTCTGAAGAAAAAATATGACACTTTGGATTATTTTAATGAATTGATAAGACCTGAGGCATTTGTAATGATTCAAAGCAGCCCACCAATATCCAATTATGGAGAAGTATTTTCAATCAAAGCTCTATACGAATTGAACCAAGAAAAAATGTATTATGTCAACTCCAAAATATACTCAAGCCATTATGATTTTGCAAAAATATTTTTGAATTTCAAGGGAACTCCCAATGATTTTTACCACACACAATACGGCGCAAGCCCTAATAAATATCTGAATCTTGTCACCATTAATTATTATAAAAATATTGATAAATATGTATTTGAATTTGGCTCTTATGATCAAGTGGACTGTGATGGAATAGCCAAAACTTATGATAAGCTTTTGGAAACCTCCTTTTTTAAAGACAAGCTCTATTTTTATCCCAATAATCTCAAATGGGAAGATTGCTTGGATATACCTAAGATAAGCTCTGAAGAAATATTTTTCGGTCAAAATTATCAAGCACTCAATTTAAGTGACGGATACGGTTTTTTGAAAAAAGTTGATGTTAAGAATCTATCTAATACCTACCTTGGAAAACACGATATTGTATTGCTTAATGATGTGCCAAATGATTTGTCAGTTGTGTCAGGTATTATCACTACTGAATTTCAAACAGCACTAAGCCATATCAATATCCTTAGCCATAATAGAAAAACTCCAAATATGGCTTTAAAAGATGGTTGGGATAATCCTAAATTGCAAGGTTTAATCGGTGAATTGATTTATCTAAAAGTAGAAAGTGACTCTTTTACAATCAGAAAAGCCGGTATAAATGAAGCGGCAAAATTTTGGGAGAAAAAAGAACCTCATACGCCGATTTTTCTCGAAAAAGACACTCAAACATCGGGATTAATCGATCTTTCTACTCAAAGCGTAGCTTCAGTAAAAACTATTGGCGGAAAGGCTTCTAATTTTGCAGAACTTTTGAATATGGGAAGTATCCCTGTCCCTGAAAACTATTTCGCGATTCCATTTTATTATTACCAACAGCATATAGAGAAATATGGTATCGATACGGTAATAAATAATCTACTAAAAGATGAAAAGATAAAAACTGATCTGGAATATCGCAAAAATGAATTGAAGAAAATAAGGGATATGATAAAGGATGCTCCATTGGATATTGTGTTGATTGCAATGGTGAAAAACAGGATTAAAAACTTTAGTGAATTTCCTTCGTTTAGATTCAGATCTTCGACAAATGCCGAAGATTTGGAGAATTTTAGTGGAGCGGGATTGTATGATTCTTATTCTGCAAAAAAAGGTCATTCCAAAAAAACCATCGAAAGAGCTATCAAAAAAGTATGGGCAAGTCTGTGGAATCTGAGAGCTTTTGACGAAAGAGAATACTATAAAATTGACCACAATTCAACCGCAATGGGAATTTTGGTGCATCGCTCATTTCCAGACGAGGATGCAAATGGTGTAATAATTACAAAAAATATCTACAATGTAAATCACGGATACATTTTTAATGTGCAATACAAAGAATATAGTATTGTGTATCCTGAACCTGGAATTTTACACGATCAAATAATAGTTTACACTATCAGCTTGGACAACAAAGACTATACTATTGAATACCTCTCGCATTCCAATATTGACGAATTACAAGGAAAAACCGTTCTAACTAATGATGAAATATATGAATTAGCAGACTATTGTACAGCGATAAAAAGACACTATTATTACGATTTGCAAAACAATTGTGATTGTAGTTACAATGACTTTGCGATGGATCTGGAACTCAAGGTTGACTCCCAAGTCAAAAACCGTAAAATCTATATTAAACAAGCTAGAATTTATAGTGGAAAGTAAGAGGATTAACCTCAACCTAGCCCTCTCCTTCTTAACGCATAATTACAATAATCCAAGCCAAAGGTGTCCTCACCTCTTGGCGTCTCAACATCACAACAAAGACAAAAAAAAACTATTTATTGTCTTCATTGCAGCGATATCCGATTTCAAAGCATTCAATAATAAACGGCATCTTAAATTATATAAAAATGAACATTAAAAAATACATACCTATCTATATCCTTTTAGTGATGACTTTAATGTCTTGTTATAAAGATGATATTGTGAAAATCAATACAACAACGGTTTCAAAAAAACACTTGCCAATTGATGTATCAGGCGATGTTATTGGTATAGTACACGATGAATTTGGCAATATGATTTCGGATTATACCTGTACGTTTATGGATCAAAAGTATCTTTCATTTTACAATGGGTTTTATCATTTTGGAGTTATTGATGCAAATAAAAATGGAACTATCCTCCAAATAAAAAAGGATATTCATAAATACCAATTTTCTATAAATCCATTAGACAAGGATGTGTGCTATTTTAGCCATACTATTTTCACAAAACCGTATAAAACAACAAATAATTCAAGCAAAAATATAGAAATTAATCTTAATACTGATATTTCAATAGCGTTAAGAGGGAATGCTTATATGGATAGAGATCAAGAATACACAGGGGAAGTATCTATAGAAACATTTTCTCCTGATTTGAACAACCCGATACAAGCAGAAGCCTTACCCGGTAATCATTTAGCATTAAATAGTAAAAATGAAGATGTTTGGATTGATATGTATTCTGCATTTTTTATCGGTATTCGAGACATAGATAATAATAAACTCAGAATAAAAGAGGACAGTTCCAAAGTAATCATCAATACCGACATCTCTGATTGTGAAAAATGTACTGTTTGGCGATATGACAATAGTAAGTCCAAATGGCTTGAACAAACGAGTATAAAGAATCCTAATAGTATTGAATTTGAACTAGGTAAATCAGGATTTTACTGTTACGGTAAACAATATATATACAATTTGGTAGAAGGGCAAATATCCGGAAGCAATACACCATTGAGAAACCAAACAGTTGATATTTTTGATAATGATGATAGATTTATTCAGAGGGTATATACGTCTAATTCCGGTAAATGGTTCGCTCATTTGCCTATGAATAAAAAATATAAGTACAAATTTGCAATACAAAATAGTAATACTTTCTTGTCGGAATTTGAACTTGATGAAACTGATGATATTAAACTTCCTGTATACGATTTAACAAACATCTCTATAGTGAAGTTGACAGGGGAAATAAGGAATTGTAATGATGAATTGATAAAAAATAGTTTCTTCCAATTATGGCAAGATAGTACTTATAAATGTTTATTTTTGACTGATTCTGAAGTAAACTTAGATGTTATATCTTTTTCTGACAAATCGATTCATCTTCAAAGTGCTAATGAAACTTGGTTGGATATCGGACCGCGGCAATCTTTTTATAAGATCAAAAGCGAAATTAATTTTAATGAATCCTATACCTGTAGTCAGTTTAAAAAAGATGGTTATTTTAAAATAAAAATTGATAATAAAGAGAAATTACTTGCACCACCGGTAGCGATTATTGAAAATGGAAGAACTAAACTTGAAATATCAGATATTGATAATCCCCAACTTGATACAAAAATAGAAATCTATTTTTCCGGACAGGAAGAAAGGGACTACGATGATGAGGAATTGAATATTGATATTAATAACTTGATAATTGATAATGTTCATTATGATTTAAACTGCAATAATAGTACCGAAGGTTGTGGATTTAAGAATTTCAAAATAGAGTACTTTGGAGAAGACAAAGGTGATTGGATAAAAGGAAATTTCAAAGGAATATTTTGGATGAAAACATATTATCCTTTTAAAGCTGAATACAAAGAAGTTGAAGCAGAATTTTTAATACAAAGAAACTTTAGATAAGTAAGATAACAATCTAAAGCAGTAATAACTATTACATTGAAAGAGAAAGAAATAATACAGTATTGTAAACAGGGAGACCAAAGGGGATTTAAGGCATTGGTTGAGCAGTATGCACCAATACTTATGGGAATATGTGTCAGGTATTTACAAAATGAGTTTGAAGCCAAGGATGCAGTTCAAGAAACTTTTATCAAAGTCTTTCAAAATATTGAAAACTATAAAACAACCGGGAATTTTTCAGGATGGTTGAGAAAAATAGCAATAAATACTTCTTTAGTCGCCTTGAGAAAAAAAAGAAATGGTTTTGCATTTCTTGAAAATACAGGACTTGAAGAAGAATGGAATTATGAAGCTGAGATTGAAGTAGAATTGAATGAACAGGATATTTTGAATATGATTCAATCTCTACCTGAGCATTACAGGATAATATTCAACTTGGCACTAATTGAAGGATATAGTCACGTTGAAATAGCTAAATTGCTAGATATACAGGAAAGTACTTCGAGGTCGAAATTAACAAGAGCAAGAAAAAAATTGCAAATTATTTATTTGAATAGAATGAGAGAAACAGAAAATATAAAATATAAAATTCGATAGTAGTTATTTTATATTCTTGAAAATTATAAAAGTGATATAATGAAGTTAAATAAAAGGGAAAAAATAATGATAAACAAAATGCAATCTTTGGAGCATCAAGTGGATGTTGATGAGATGTGGCAATCATTATCCCAATACGTTCCTAAAAATAAAAAGAAGAAAAAAATAGGTTTATATTTTTTACTGTTTTCAATAGTATTATTATTGATAACCGGTGGCTTGTTATACACGCTCTCTGATAAAAATAACTCGAAATCCATTGCACAAAAGAATCCCTCTACCAATATTCAAAGAACTACAGTTACACAAGGTAAAATCAATAATCAAAAAAGCATACTTACAAAAGATGATATCGACAACAAAAATATTATTAAACCTATAATAAATGAAGATAATAATGCTATAAAAATCAAGAAAAATATAAAGAAAATAATCAATGCAAGTTCAGATATTAATAGTAACATAAAGACAGAAGGAAACAAGCGAAAGAAGTCTCCTATGGCATTAAATTCGAAAACGATTAATACAGAATTGTCCTCAAAAGATAAATCTGTATTTATTGCTGAAAGCAGCAGTAATTCCATAATAACCTCCAGTGGGAAAGTTAATAATTTATATAAAAGAAAATATTTATTTTTTAAATATATTATTGTTCCTAGATTATTACTTAAGCAACATAAAAGAATTTTGGTTAAAAAGTCAGTTAATAATTTAGATTTTTCAAGAAAGAAAATCATATTGGATATTGGCATTAGTTTGGGGAATATTAATCAAGTGTTTAATTCACACAATGGTACTGCTAATGATTATTCAGGATATTTAGATAGTATATCTGCATCAAAACCAGCTTTGGGAATCAATGTAGGAGTAGATTATTATCTTAGTAATAGGCTTTTTATTAATAGCGGTTTTTGTTTTTCCAGATTAACTACACAATTGCGAAGTATAAAAGAGGAAGAAGTTATTATTGAAAATAGATCTGCTGCTTTGGTTATTACTAAAGACAATCAATATAGAATTACGGCTTACAATTACCATTATCTATTGGATATGCCAGTAAGTATTGGATATGATATAGTTCAAAGAGGAAATTATAATATTTCTATTGAAGCAGGGGCAATATTCAATTTATACACTTATTCAAATGGAATGTACATAGACAGTAAGTACAAACCGATTAGTTATACCAATACAAAAAATAATCCATATGATAGTAGATTTAATATTGCTTGGAGATCATCGCTTAATGTCGATTTTAGGCTAAAAAATGGGTTTTGGCTTTATATTAAATCAGGTTTATTGTCTAAGAAAATAAACTATTCCGATAAAGAATTAAATATTAATGAAAAATATAGAATTTTAAACCTAAACGTAGGTATGAAATATACACTTTAAAACTTGCAAGTTTACCATTTTATAGCTGAAAGAAAACATATCAAATTTGAACAATACCAACTATGGTTATATAGTC
>Ga0256831_1000282_pt1 | contig 26927 bp, 26 predicted proteins | sample 132544metaG_FD_189087 | JGI IMG/M metagenome (GOLD analysis project Ga0256831, IMG submission 189087) | Hydrothermal vent microbial communities from Lau Basin, Pacific Ocean - 132-544 | ecosystem: Environmental > Aquatic > Marine > Hydrothermal vents | place: Pacific Ocean: Lau Basin | collected... | reverse complement strand
GTATCACCATCTACCCCGCTGTTCCAACCACATATAAGAGTCTACTAGAAGCGGTAAAGCCCAACTTACACGGTGGGTCTATTTGTTGTGGTTCATTTGTTATTGTTATTATCATAAGGTCTCCTTGTTAAGTCTGATAATCTCTGGGCGGTAATACCCTAATGCTATAGCGGCCCTTTTTATCCAAGATTCTACCGATGGTGTGTCCTTTTTGTCTATAACCCCATTATGTACATCATAGTCAAGGTTGCCAACCTTTGGCAACACTTTGACACTAGGACAAGGAGTAGCGATGTACTGTGCCGTGCTACACCCCGCGTATAGAAGTGTGGTGAGTACCATTACTGTTATGTTTAGTCTCTTCATTTAGATTCTCCTTTGCTTGTGTTGCCTTTTGTGCGTTGATAGCTTCGTACACCTCTTTGGATGCCCTAGCGTCATTTGCCTGTATCTGCTCGTCTTTACCCTCAGAGACCTCTTTGTAGTGATCTCCTCGTAGCTTGAGACCATAGGCTATAATGGCAAAGATGGAAGCTAATACACCCCAAATCTTCCCGCTTAAGGAGTTCATTTTGCCCCCCATATCAACAGATAAACACCTACCAATACAGAGCAGATAATCACATCCGCGACAATCCTCACCCATAGCGGCTTATCCTCGACATAAAAGTGCTTCATCTCCTCCACCCTTTCAGCTTCTCAATGCCTATGGATAGGATGTCTCCAATCCCCCCTACTGCCACTTCATAGTTGAGTGCTGCAAGTAACCCTGCAAAAGTCCAGACGGGTGTGCCTACGTCCTTCACATATATATTGAGACCATCCGTACCGACATAATAGACTATAGCTGTTACTGCCATAGGGGTAAGTATCCGTGCTGGTATAGTCTTTAGCTCAGCTAGTTTATTCTCTTTAAACTTTGGTACATCAAAGTTTTTCATGAGGTAGGCTACCGCTCCGAGAGCACCAACAAATAGGACTTTGTTTAGCTCTAGGTTGGTAGTAGTGACCGCCGTGGCTACTGACCCAGCGCCTGCTACCCCTGCATTGAGTATTTCTGTATTTGTCATAGACTCCCTTTATATATAGTTATCGCCACTGTCAAGCCACCGAGTATCACCACCCACGCGTCCAAATGCTCAAACGCACCCCACTTTAGCACTTTTTGGCTAATCTCAATACCGTAGGCTACGGCTATTAATACAGTTGCCAGTACCCATGCTGTGGTGGTGAATAGCCCTGCGATTGTCATTGTGAATACTCCGATGATGAAGTGGATTAGCTTATCTTTTCCGATGGACTCTAGCCATTTTGGTCTAAGTACCATTAGTACGACTCTACCCATCTCGTGTCGTGAAAATTATCATGATGGTCTGAAATTTTATAGCTTCCGCCTTTAGGGACAACAAATGTAATGGGAGTCCACATATTATCTGAATTTTCCGCCATGGTAACAATCGAACCGTTCACCTCCGCGCGGATATAAATATTGCCATCGCCGCCAGCGGAGTATGCGGCAAAGCCTATGGTCATTGGTTTCCCCGTGTTATTCGTATATGTTGTCCCCGGTACTCTGTTCGCTGTTTCAAAATGGTTATCGATTGACCCACGAGCAATATCTTTTATTAACTCCGCATCTTCTAGTAGTGCGTCCGTTTGATTTATTTGTTCTGCCATGTTTAATCCTTTATAGTTCTTTGCATCCTGTAGCCACGCCTGCTACCATGTCTGTGACGACAACTCTACCACTGTCGTCTGTTACCTCTTTGCCTGCGTCATCTACCACTACCTTTGGCATAGTCATAGGTGTTGCCGTGTCTGTGTAGCCTAGTACATCGACCTTGAGTTGCCCTTCCCAATAGTTAGGGTGGGGGGCTTTAAATGTCACCCCTGCGCCTGAATGTCTGACGATATGCCATGCTTTGCGTCCCAGATGGATAGTGTAGATGGCAAAAGTTCTGTTATCGACGAGGAAATTGCGCGTCTCTTGCATGACCATATCATCTGTAATGACTAGGGATATGGTAGCTTTGTCGTTTGCTAGTTTATAGCTACGCCCACCCATTAGCTGGGTGTGCTCTTGAGTAGTACCGTCTCCATCCCGTGTGAGCATGATAGCCTGTCCGCAGGTGTCAAAGCCGTAGGTTGGTACCGACTGAGGGCAACTCATGAGCTCTCTCCTATCTTCCACCTGACCTCAATGTACTCTGGTGGCTCGTCTTTACCGCCTGAGCGTAGATTATAGGAGATGCTTTCTGCTCTAGCTACTACTTGCATGGCCACATTTATGTCGTCTTTTTGATGCCAAGCATCCCCTATATCAAACGCCAATCTTCTGCGCTTTACCATTTTTATGGTAGTCCGTAGGTTTTCCAATGTCTGTTCGTTTTCTATAGGGATGATGGTCGTCACCCCGTCTTTGAATGTGGTAATTCCAGGGCGATAATCCACTACTCCACCTTTTCTAGTCTCATAAGGGCTGTTGTCGTTCATCGTGCCATCTGCTGAAAACTTAGTGCCTCCCATGTCGATAGCTTCACGGCTGATACCGATACCTCCGATAGACACTTTGCCCCCGTCTGCACGGTATAGGTCTATCCTACAGTGTGAGGTCGTGTTATCTGCTTTGATAAATCGTGTAATCCCTGCTTCTGTGAGTGGTATCGTGCCCTCGTGTATCTCTCCATTGTCAAAGGTGACCTTGTAACTATCGGCTACCATGCCGTAGAGTGCTACAGTGCTGAACTCTCCAGCGTCTGCGGATACTATGTTGTCGTAATATAGATGTCCAGTCGCAGATGCTGCGGTGTAGGATTTGTCGTCAAATGGCATGAGTGGATAGGATACAGAGACATCCACCAATCCCCAGTCTGTAGGTTCTAATAATTTTACAAAGTAGCCCGTATCTGTAGGGGATGGTATATCACCTCGGTTTAGAATTTTTACTAAGCCATCCTCAAATACACATTTGCAGATAGGGCAAGATGGATGTCCGACATACCCATTATTGCTATAGTCCACCACATCGCCATCCTTCACGCTTGCAAGGACTTTACTTTTTTCTACTTCTTCACCTGTCGATATTTTTGTTATTGCTACAGTAATAGCAAGATTCGGTGCTATCCCCGACCAATGGGTATCAAATGAGTAGTCCCCAACAACAGTTGTGGAGTCGACAGTTGTGAGCTGTTCCCATGTCGGTGAAGAATATTCAGTTGTAGTATAATCCATCGGGTTGATGGCTTTATACACCTCGTAATATTCACCATCCACAGAATAAAACTCCTTGTCCCCTACTTTTTTGGATATAAGCCTAGTCTTTTGTTTTGGTAATTCATTTGTAGTGTATAGTTTGTCGTCTAGCCTAACAATCGTTCCGTATGGGTAGTTGTTACCCTTTACAAATAGTGATGTGGAGTCGCCAACATTCGTAGTAAACGCCGTTGTATTAACCTCCAAAAATGGGAATATAGTCATATCTTCTCCTTGTTTGTCACACCCCGTTAGTAGGATGAGTGTCATTAATAGTAATCGTATCATGCTCTGCCCTTTTGTAGCTCTACTATACGCTCGTTTGATAGTCTTAGCTCGTGCATCTCGTCCCGCATCTCTGTCTGTATCTTACGACTCTCTAGCATTTCATCTTTTATATCCTTCAAAGAAGTATCAGCCCCTTGTTTGATAAGCTCTTTTTGATACTGCAAAAACTCTTTTTGGTAATCTTCGTCCGTCCTTGCTGATTTGTAGGCAAGCTCTAAGGCTCTCTTTGAGGTGTTGAGTGGGTCTGTCGTGTCGTTTCTATATACATTGTTGGCAAAGGCTGTCTTTTCTGCCATTCTTAGAGGGCTGTACTGTCCTGTGTAGAGGTCGAGTAGAGACTTTGTGCCGTCTGCTCTAGTCTTGCTGAGTCGCTCCTCTAAGCTAATAAGTTGGCTATACTGTCCACTCATCGTAAGCAACTGCCCGAAAGCTTCATTCGATGCTTTGGTGGAATGATCCCATCCGTTGATGAGATTTTTCCACCATTCCTTCATCTTCTCTGGGTCGTCAAATTGCTTAGCTTCTACTCCGATACCGTGGAGGTAGCCTTGTATCTGAGAGAAGCTTGATTTATACTGCTCCTCTGTCGTCATAAAGTTTGCGTAGTAGTCGTTGATACCCTGCTGGAAATTCTTCGCACCAGTGTTCATATCTTCGCCAAATGCAGCACCTGTTATCATGTCAAGGCGTTGCTGTGTGGCGGTGTATGTGGAAAACACTTTGACCATTCTTGTGCTAAGACCGAAGAATCTCTTGTGCAGCTTTTCAGTAACTACCGTTATGTCGGAAAATGATATGCCTATAGATTTGAGCCCTGCTGTCACCTGGTCGTTGATTGTGGCGATTTTCAATAGTGTTTCATATTGATTTTCCATGCCTTCGGTGTATTGATCAGTAATAGTGCTAATGCTGCCTAGCTGCGACACTACTCCGCTAAACATCTCTCCAAAGGCTTGCTTGAGTCTCTCGGACTGCTGTTCTGGGGATAAGCCTTTCATGTCTATCTTGCCGTCTTTGCCTATCGTGAGGTTTGCACTGTTTAGTGCCTTGATCGTCTTTTCTTTATCAAACCCTAGTGAGACTGCCGCCTGCAAGATAGAATCATAGCCACCCTGTAGTGCGGTGTTGAACAGCTTGGCAGTCTGTGGGTCTACATCGGTAAAGGATGTACTGATGCTGCTGGAGCTAAATAGCCCAAATAGATATGACTTATCCTTCTGCTGTGTGTAGTAAGTCTGTATCTTCTCGAAGCCAGTGGCAAAGTCTTTTACTACTAGATTCATACCAGAGCTAATAAGCTGTGTGGTGCTACTGAAGAGCCCAAAGAGTACATTGGACTGCTTGGATGCAAAGTTTGCGCCTGATGGGGACATAGATGTGAGCCCTGCCCCATCTGGAGACAATGCACGGGCAACTGTTAGGAAATTGCTATCCATGCTTCTTAGGTGCATATTTTGCTTTTGGGTGTATTCCAATAGCTTGTACTGAGAATTGTTAAACGCTGTCATGACAGATGCAAAGTTGTCACCGCTAAAGTCTGTCTGCCCTGTAGCAGCTTTGCGTTCTGCTTCTGTGACTTTGTGCCCGAAGAGTGAACCTAAGATTGACGGAAGCGCACTAATAAACATACCAGCAAGGTTTAATCCAAACCCACCCAATAGGTTACCTGATTGCCCTTCACCCTCTTTCAGTAGTGGAGCTGCTAATTGTTTACCAGCAGAAGGCATATGTTTACTAAATGATTTTGCTAGTGCTTCTCCGTTCTTTTTATAGGTCTTGACACCGTTCCTATTTATCTCTACATGATTCGGGTCTTTTGCCATACTAAGGAAGCGCTCACTTGCACTATTTACTTTGCTAAATGAACGCATGAGTTTGGCAATATGTGTATTTGCTTTTACCGCTTTATATCCAGCAGTAGATATAATATCCATAGCCCTACCATACTGATGCACCGACTTCTTAATGTACCCATCTTTTGATGTTAACCATTGTTCGGGTGTATTTCTATTATATATAGCCTTTTGTTGTTCTGCTGTCCTAAAACCACCTTGTGGAGCAATTCGGATTGACTCACCATGCCGTGCGGCATATTGCTTGAATGCATTAAACCATTCTACCACGTCAGGCTGTAAGCCCTTTGTGAGTGTTGTCTTAAAATCCTTTGTTGCAATCTTTGATGCAAGTTTTGGGGTCAACCCTTGCTGTATTCCATTGGTTATTGAATCACTTACAGTCTTAGCCATTTCCGCACCAAAGCCACCTTGGGGCTTCACGATGCCCGTCCATGCGGTGGTCAACCCTGCTGCCCATTTATCAATGGTAGGTTTTAACATTTGGTCGCCAAGTTTACTTAGTGTACTCCCTATACTATCAAATATGTTACCGTGAAGTATCCCGTTGATTCCAGACTCAAAGATACCAAAGGTTTTCTTCCATTCGTCCGCGGCATCCTTGGCAGCATCTTTCCACGCTTTAGCTGATGCCTTAGCAGCATCCTCATTCACCTTAACAGTTGCTTGTACCAACTCTTTTTCTGCATCTGTTACTTTTATCTTCGCCGCTAGGACATCTTTATTGTTCTTCTGGGCATCAGCTAGTTCCTGTCGCGCGAATCGCAGTTTTGTTTGTGCCTCCTCAACTGCTGCAAGTTTACTGTCCTTACCACTCTTAACAGCATTTAGTGCCTGTGTGGATAATATAAGTTGCTTGTTCTGCTTAGCCTCTTTGTCACTATATTTGATACCTAATTGCAACAACTCAAGTTTCTTTTGTTGTACAACATTATCAGCGCGCTTCAAAGCAAGCTCTAAGTCTTTACCTGTTAGGCCACTTTTTACAACATTGTCATATGCCAGTTGCGCATCGAGTATTTCATTCTGCTTCTGTAGGGTTTGTTGTTGTACCGTGCCCATGTTACCGTAAGCAACCTGAAAACCACTTGCAATGTTCTTACTGGCAGATAGTGCCTGTTGCATATTGTTAGCCCACTGTAGGGTGCTGTTAGCTAGCCCACTGTACGCCGCATTTAACTGTGAGCTTACTGCTAGTATCTTATCGTCTATAACGCGGGTCTTTTCAGCATTGTCTGCAACAGCGTTTCGTTGTACAACAAGGTCCTGTATGTTCTGCTTCAAGGCCTCTATGTGGTTTTTCTCTTTAGCGAAGCCTGTGGCAGATGTTTGCATACTGGATACTATAGCGGCTTGTCTAGCTTGATCTTGGGTCAGCAACGTAAGGTTGATCTTACTACCTTCCTGCATTAACGCAAGGGACGCTTTCCTGATGTTGTTTTCTTGACTTACTATAGCTAACGCTTCTTTATTGGTACCTGAGTTAGCCGCCTGCAAGCTCACCAGTTTATCATTAGCACTTTGTAGTATGTCTTGTAGGTTCAACACCTTGGCTGTGTAAGGGGATAGTTTACCAGCCGCAACATCTAGTGCATTGAATGTTTTACTAACTTCAAGGGATACTTTACGTTGTGCGTTCTCCCAATCCAGTGTTTGCTTACGTATAGCTTGTAAGGTAGCACTCACCTGATTGTAGACCCTGTTGGACATACCTGTCGCTGTGATAAGCTCATTAAGTGACGCCAACTGTTGCTCTAAGAAAGCAATCTGATCACTCTCGGGGTCTTTCTGTTTCAATCTCTCTATGTTGGCCAATGCATTCTCACGCTCTTGGTAGAGCTCCGAGGTTACTTTTACACTTACTTTTTGTGCCTCAAGTATCTTACCTTGTTTCAACAGAGTCTGTTCAGTATCCCGTAGCTCCATAAGGTTAGAGACATTTAGTTTGTTTCTATCTGTTAACAGTATGTTTTGTGATACCAGTTGGTGATTAGCATACTCATTAGACGCTTGGCTTTGCCTCCCAAGTACACCTGCCATACTAGATGTGTAAGCACCTGTATCAACATTCCCACCTAATTTCGCTTGTTCCTTAACTGCTCTACTATATGCGCTTAATGCTCTAACACGTTTCCTGTCAATGTTTCTAAGTAGGATTTTTGTGTTAAGCTCTTTGGTTGCTTCTCTATTTATCTCTTGGTGCACCTTAAGATATTCTGTCTGTAGACTATCACCAGACTTATTGGATGCATTAATAAGCTTACGGGCTTCATACTGCTTCTCTATGAGATCGAGCGCCACACGTAGGTCTTTGTCTATCTTGGAAAACCCAAAGGTAGCACCTGTATCTTTATACTCTTTCGCCTTTTTCGTCAGCGCCGTGTATTTAGCCAGATTTACTGCTAAGGCCGCAGCCTCGTCCTCACTTAGTTTTTTGTGTTCATGGCCTAATTCTGCTTGTTTTAGTTTAGTGACCCATATCTTCTCCTCAACTAGCAGGAGTTGACTTGTTATCTCTAGTTCCTTCTTATCTTCTATGTCAGCTATATTCTGCTGGGCCATTCGAGTTTTAGCTAAACCGTTACGCGCCCGTATAGCATCAAACCTTGATGTATTACCAAACAGGGCATCCCCACTTAACAAGAGGTCCTTTATTGTGGCAATAGAGTTGACAGTAGCCACCACACTATTGTAAGCGAACTGCGATACAGCCCCCCCTGCCCCAGAAGATCCATTTTTCACAGAGTTCCATAATGCTTGCCACTGTCTCTCCATAGACCCTACGGCAACACCTGTTTTATCCAGTTCCCCTGCAAGATCAGAAAATGAGGTCTGTAGTGCATTAACTATCTCATCACCATTGTTTCGCAACTGGTTAAAGAATTGGTTATCAAGTACACTCATACCTTTGATGGCGTTTGCGTAGTCTGTTCTGGAAAGCTTCTGTACGTTATGGACAAATGCTATGAAGGCTTCATTTGATTTAACTATACCTTCTCTAGTCCCATCTTTTGATTTTTGTAAGTTTTGGAGTAAGGCTGTTCTGTTTGTACCGGTAGCCTTATAAAATTCCTTAACAGATGTGCTGTTACTATGTAGTGTGTTTGTAAATCTACGAATCTGTGTACCAATTGTGGATGCACTGTTACCTGCGTTACTAAAGGCGATTGATAAGCCACCAACAACGTCCACTGTAAGTCCGACTGATTTAGCCGCTGCCAGTGCGTAGTTAGATAGTGTACCAATGTCTTGTGTTGTAAGTCTTGATGCGTTCGCCATGTACGCTAGTTTGTCACCCAGCTCTGTTACACTGTACATAACCTTGTCATTTGACTTAGCGTATACCTGATTGTATGAGATAATAGCACTAGCGGCTGACTGTATAGTATCTCCGGTAATCATTGATAACTGCGCTGTAATCTCTGTTGATTTAACAACATCTTGTAGCTTTATACCTGCCCGAGAAAGTTCATTAACAGTCTCTGCTATGTCAGCCATATCCCCACCGTACACATCCCCCAGTTGCATTACCTGATGTGTGAGCTCTTTAGTCTTAGCTGTGCTCTCCCCTGTAACTGCTGATAGCATACGTAGGGTTGTATCAAATAGGTGCGCCTGCTCTATAGCCCCTGAGAAGAGTGCTCCAACACCCTGCATTGCTGCGAAGGTGGTGTAGAACGCTGGAATGGTTTGCATTGCCCTTTTTGTGGTGGCCAATAGTCCTGTGTGTTCATCCGTCCCTAAAGACATAGCGGAGTTACCACTGGGTGTACTACTCACCCGTTGCACCCTTTGTGGGGGCAGAATAGGTATACGTGATTGCTTTTCTTTCTCTGCTGTTATCCCCTTTTCAACGCGAAGTCTGGAGTCCTCTGCTCTTACTTGTAACTTAACAAGCTTAAGTAAGTCCTTCCTAACCTTCCCACTCTTTGTGTCAAGGGTAGACAGTTGAACTTTTGTTCGCAGCTGCTCTTTAGTCATCTTAATAATCGCAGCCTGTTGTCTAGCCTGTGTGTCCAGTGACTTTACATACATCTTATGAAATTTGCCCAATGTCCTAGTTAAGTCTTTTACCATACCTTCTGTGATGTTTAGAGTTTTGTTGAGTCCGTCGAGCATGGCTTGGGTCTGTTTGGTATCCATCACCATCTTGACATCATATTCAGTGGTGTGTGTGGTTATAGCCATGTAAATCCTTAATTAGTTGTCACTTATGTCATCAGAAAGTGTTTTCATCTTGCCAACGATGTAAGGCCCCAAAGTAAAAACAAATTTAGTCTGGTCCACCATCCCCCCAACCTCTGGAAGGAATTTGCTGTTTAGTATGTTGAATGTCGTATAGGTATCTTCTACATACTTGTTAATTATATCCATAGGACATTCAGTGTACTTCTTGTTTCCAAGTAAATAGAACAGTGAAGGTTCATGTGTGTCTTTATCTAATAGTGGGCAATTGCGTGTTTTGTCTAAGCCCTTCTCTTGGCATACATCACATTTGAAATCTGGTTGTGACACCATCTTTTCGTCTTTAATATCTAAAAGTGTAGTAACACCATCTATGATATCTGCATTCAGTGTGCTAATGTGCATAATAGCTTCTGCTATAAACTCAATATCTTTTATTGAGAGTACTACGTCATCTACGTTGTCTATAGAGCCTAGTTTGGCTACCTCATACTTAAGTCTGTTACTATCTGGGAATCTTGCGGAAACTTGGTGTAGTTCTTTATGGGAAAGTGTTCGTATACCCCACGAGAGTCCAGAGGGTATTTGTAAAAGGTGCTCCGAGAGGAACACCGTGCTTACTGGAAGATTACTTATCTTCGTCTGTTGCTTCATCGACCGGCCCAGAAATAATACTTTCCCAATCTGATGGAGACTTACTGACCGCCAGAATTACCATAGCAAGTTCTGCTCTGATATCCTCTGGTAACATTAGTAAACTTTCATCACTTAGTTCACCATGTTCTATGGTGATGCCTACTTGCTTGCCTTTCTCGTCTATCATGTTATCCCAACCCTTTACAGTGGCTTTCAGGATAGCAGTATATTGTGAGTTGACTTGCATTGTATATCTACCATGTTGGTCGATTATTACAGACCCATCCATGACAGAGGAAGTGTCCTCTAGCGACATTCGTTTGAATGTCACACTAAAGGGTTTTTTATCTTCCCTCTCACTTATTGGTATGTATTTAAACTCCGATGGTACTCTGGTTTTGTTTTTGACTATGGCCATTTGTCATTCCCTTGTTTTAGTTGGATTACTTACTAGCAATCATAATTGGTTGAGTTGCACCTGCTCCACATGAGCTAGCTACCTCAAATTCTACTGTCTGGACAACGGTCCCTGAGTCATCACCAATATCAAGGCTTGTTCTTGAAGCTACTGGGATGTATACTGCAAATTCGTTACCATCAAGACTGGTGGCTTTAGCAAATATAGACATACTGGTAGCCGCGTTGTAGGCATTCACTTCATCGAGGTTTTCAAACGCAATCTTAAACGAACCTTTAATCGCACGCTCAGTTACTGTCTTAGCCCCTGTTCCTGTATCAGTTACACAAGTGAAGTCTGTTACTGTGTTTGTGATGTCTATTGACAAGTCACTCGCACAAACAGATGCACCACCAACGATAACGGTCATTCCTCTAGCTACGTATGGTGTTTTAGAACTACAAGCTTCTGCCAGTGTTGCACCTTGTGCTACTGGAATAAATCCTGTGGAACCTTCAAGTGAAAAGTCACTTGTTACAATACCTTGAGTAGGGAAGTTGATTTTAAGTGAGCTAACAAGCACACCCCTAATATCAACACTGTTTGCTTCTGTACCACCAATGGCGTACTTGACACCTAATGACTTCATAGTGTCACTAGCATCACTTAGGTAGTAAACACCTGCATCACCATCTGTGGCTGCAATATGATCCCCAATAGTGGCTGCATCAATAGTTGCACCATTAGAAGTAAACTTACCAAATGTTGTATCATACAGGACATGGCCTGCCAGCTTCTTACTGTCGGCTGCATCTGGTACAACCTCAATAGTTGCTGAGCCGGATGCTGTAGACTTACCTTGGAGGGGTTGGCCTTTAAGTAGTGTTCTACTATTAACGTAGTCCCTTGTAATTGACTCTACATCTGGTTTCATAGTAAAGCTATCATATGCGATAACATCACCATCTGCGAATGTAAGAGCACCTTTAAATGTGGTCTCTTCTTTAACTGCAACGTAGGTTGCTCGTGTTTTCTGAATTGCCATTAGAAATCCTTATATTAATATGTGCACATGGAGGATATCCATTGTAGCTATATTAGGGTCTTGCCTTGGCGTCCTAACAGGCTTCTCGCACTTTTTGGGTCATTACCACTTCCACCAGCAACTCAGCTACCGTGTACGGGTGTATAGTTCCATTGTCTCTTGTGGATGATATAACAGTTGATGACAGTATATTTGCATCAACTACTGTATTAGCAGCAGCCCTTACCCGTGATATAGGATAAGATAAGATGTCTGGAAGAGATAACCCGTTAACCCGATACTTATTATAGACATACACTGTCATCTGAATTGTTACCTGTTGGTGGTCCCTATTGATTCTACCATACTCCGCCTGCCCTAATGCAACTGCCGCTGTAGGGAAGTTAGTTAAGGAAGTCCAAGGTGGTACGTTGTTCTCTATCACGTCCGCAAATAGGTTAGGAGAGAAGGCATCTGAAGGGTCTTCCTTTAATTCTCTTAACGTCTCTGCAAACGAGTGTAGTAATTTGTCTTCTGTCATGTCCTTCCTTTCGTTAAAGGCTTACTGGTTTAAATAGGTATTCCCGCATAAGGATACCGGCGGAGACAATCTTAGCTGTGTGTGGGGTATCTCCAAGTACGTTATCCGTCCAGTGTTCCCATCGAACGTTTCTAGTACTCTTGTGTCCCAAGTTTGTATGTTCAGCATGGGATTGCTCTGTGGTGTGGTCCGAGAATCCGTCCACCTGTATCGTCATTGTGTATACCCAACTAGCTCGCTTCTTCGTGCGTACCAAATCTACTTCAAGGCTGTTAGCCATAGCACCACTCACCATATAAGGGAGCTTCCGAAGCGCTGGGCGCTTCTTATGCATATACTTAATAGGTATTGGTGTACTGAGCAACCGCTTGAGCTTATTACCCCAGCGGGTCACTCTGTTCTTAGTGGTTTGATAAACAGCATTTTGAATAACTTGCTGTTCTGCCATAAGTGAGGTTTCTACAGTTTCTGCTACCTTAAGTTGCTCATCAACAAACCCATATTTCTTCATGGATTGTTTCCACTTCTTATATGTGTTATCAACTTGTAAAACTCTAACAGCCATAGGGCCTCCTTATGTTACCACTCATACACCATATAGGTACTCAATATTGCAATAATATCTTTCGATATCTTATGGCCGTTGAAGGTAATTGCTTTAGATATACCGGCGCTGTACCTTTCAATATCATCCGTTTTACCTAATGCCTCTTTGAAGAACGCCAAGGCAACCCTAAAGTATGCCATAAGTAAATCAGGGGGCATATTGGCGTCCTCTACAGCTCTTCCATGCACCTTATTATAAGACTTAACAGCCGCGTCTGGTAGCGTATTATCCACCTTACATATTACCATAGGTCCTTCAATAGTGATTCCATTGGCCACGTAAGTAATCTGTGTCACATCAGTGGTTACTGGTAGTGCTATCTGGTTGAGTCCCTCGGTTACAACTAGTCCATTTACAGTGCCTGAATAGTTCACGAACACCGTGATGTCGCAGGTGGCACCATTAGTTACAATGTCTTGTCCTATGAGTACAATGTATGGTTGCTCTACTGGACCATTTACTACCATTATGTTTCTAGGGTCGCTGACGGCGCCAGTTGGTGCCTTTAGTGCTATACTATATGTTGAAGGTCTGCTTGAGTCAACCGTTATGGTTGCAGTTCCCCCAGTTACCACCTTAGTGCTATCCTCACCATCCACAAACACACCATAGCCATCTGCGCCATGTACAATCACATCTAGTGTGGTTGCCTGTGTTACAAATGGATACTGGTATGCCTCATCCACTTCTACAAAAGGTGCACTAGCTGTCCTACTTGAGGTCGCCTCATCTATTTGTGCAGAGGGGCTACTAGGCACAATGTACCCATCGACGTATTCAGTATACTGTAAGTTGGCCCCATTGTTAGGAAACTCATTCCATTGTACTACTAGATCAGAGAGTTCACTCCAATTCTGGATGTGAGGCTTTATGTTAGCAAGTGTTGCTGGAAGTGTTTTAAACGTAGTACCTGTGTAGTATGTAGTCTTTGGGAGTAGTGGGGAGTCACCGAAGGCACCAAGGAGTCTACCTGCGTCCACTTTATTGGTTGCAAATAGTCTAAGGTCAAACCTCTTCTTGATATAAGCTTCAGCGGCATACAGAGAACTGTTAACAGCATAATAGTTTATGCTATCGGTCAGGTCTGTTTGTCCCCATTCTGTAAATTGTGGTAAAAGGGGGTGTGGGGTAATGATTCGTTTTTGATTAATCATGATTGTCCCCTATCAACATTAGTCTTTTTTTCTAGTAGCTCTTTTAGGGGCTACTCTCTTTGGTTTAGGGGTTTCTACCTTTACATCTTCAGTAGGTTCATCTTTAGCTACTGGTTTAGCTTTAGCCTTTGCGCCTTCTGTTCTGAATGTAAACCAACCAGAATCACCGAAGGTGCTGTTTAGGTATTCATACATTTCCTGTGTTAGTTCTTTCTCGGTACCTTTAGGGATTACCGTATCATTTGGGCCACGATAGACACCATTAGCAATATACTTAACAAAATATTTCATAAGTTAACCTTTAAAATTAAAGTATCAGGGTGTAGCCCGATCTATTAAAAATATTAGGGTCTTGCCTAGGCAAATTATGTATTATGTTGGAATGTTTGGGGAGTGTTATGAGGAAGTATCACAGGCCATACCTCGTGTGTATGGGCTTACTGTGATGTTAATGCAACCCTACGGTGAATTAGTAGGGTCAAGGAGTTCCTACCGATTAGGCAGGAATGTTGATACCAACAGAGGCGACTTCTTTGTGAGGAAGAAGAGGCTTAAAGTCAACATCTTGGTGTCCGACATAGAGGTTAGTAGCATTCACGATATTTCTATCAGCTTCAAACCCAATTGTCTTTCTACTGGCCAAACCAAATGCTCTGCGGTTAACAAGAACAATCAGTGTGTTAGTGTCGCCACTACCAGTACCATCCGCTTGTACATCTTCTGGGATAAACTCAGATACCAATACAGGGATTTGACCAATCTTAGCAACCTCACCGGTAATTACAGTAGCTTGCGCACCATACTTATCCATTGTGAGTACTTCTGGCATAGAGATTAGCTGATGGAATACAGAAGGGCTAACAATAAACGCTAGGTCTTTCTGAGAGATACCATCTTTTCCAAGTGCTCTACGCATTTCAAGGAGCTTACCGTAAGTCATAGCGCCGCCGAAGTCTACCTGATTGCCTCTATCTTTAACAACTTTACGAACACCATCGAAGGTAGCTCTTACGTCGTTAGCAGGTACAACACCGTTGATACCAGTGGCAATGTCAGTGTCACCATTGAGGATAGCCTCTTCAAGTGCCAATACAAGACTTTCAGCAATGTCATTCTTAATAACTTCTACCAGAGCAACGACTGTTTCAAAGTCTGTTTGGTCGGCAAGAGCTACAAGAGTTACAAGGCGTTGAGTAGCAAAGCTTACTTTACCAGAAGTGATTGCAGATTGTACTGCATCAGCACCAGCGGCAATTAGGTATGCTTTTGTCTTGGTTAGTTTCTGAGGGATACTCAGTGTTTGTGTTCCATTTGGAATGGTATACTTAGGGAATAGATTAGCAACTTCTGCAATAACAGTCATTCTCTCAAGAATGTCATTTGCGAAACTTTCTTCTACCCAGTTAGGAAGGTCTCCGGGAACCATAGCGGCCCTCTTACCATACTCAACAGCTTTCTCAAATCCCTTCATGGATTCAAAGTCAGCACCCGTAACTTTTCCAATGACGTACATGTCAGCACCACGTTTGTCCAATTCAACGTCGCGGGAAAATACTGGTGTTTGTACACCTTTGCCTTTTCTAGTCTGTACTTCGTCTAGTTTTGCTTTCAAGCTGGTTACTTCAGCTTGGATGTCTTTAAGAGCAGTAATACCCATATGTTCTCCAATTTAAATTAAGATTGTGAAGGGGTGACCCCAAGTAGCTTATCTACACGTTCGTTAATACCATCGTAGTTAACAAGAATGAAGTCAAGTAATGCGGTTTCCTCTTCGGTGAATTCACCTGATGTGGTCAAAGACTCCTCAATTTTACTTAAGGTACTCTTAAAGCTCTCATCGGCTACAGTAGTATTAGGGTCTTGCCTTGGCGTCTCCCCCAGTTTATCAATAACTTGTGTTACAATATCATCAACATTCAGCGGCTCTACGGTTACTGGTGGCTCTTCAGCCGGTGGTGTTTCCTCTGGTGCTTCTTCCACCGCTGGTGCTTCAGGCTCTTCCACCGCCGGTGCTTCAGGCTCCACAACAGGTGTTTCTTCCGTTGTTGGCTCCTCTGGTGCGTCAGGCTCTGCACCCTTTATCTCTTCTAATACTTCTTGTACCATTGCGGTTAGGTCTTCTTTGGTCATGTCTTCTCCTTTGTTATGTTATTGCACCAGTAGCTTTTCAACTACACTGCGAATCATTGCTTTATCTCTGTCCCTACCGGCCTTAGCTTTTAGTTTGCTTTCAGCTTCCTTAGACACACTACGTACCATCGTGCACTCATTAGAGTCGCACAATTGGACATGCTCTATAACACTATCTTCGTTAGATGGTATGTCAACTAGTGACACCTCAAATAGTTGACACTCTGTAATTACGTAGGCTTCAAACACATCCGACCAGTAGCCATCCGTTGGAATCATCCCTACTGACATGGTGTTGACAACCCCGTTCTTTACTTTAGCATAAACTATAGGGTCAATATCTTTGAAAATCTTAGCTTCCAAATATAAACCATCTTCTCTTACCTCTGCCACTGTAGCTCTACCAACTGAGGCACCACTTACGTGTTCATACAGAATTATTGGGTTCTTCTCAAAGCGTGATAGGTCAATCCCAGCAGGGGAGATAATTGTACCTTCCATGTCAACTACTGCCTCACCAGAGGTTACGTACTTATTTGCGTACCCCGAGATTAGAATGTAGTCATCGGTGGTATCAACCGTTTTAAATGTTATGGTATCCTGTGTAATCATTGCTTGTCCTTCTTGCCTGTATTTTTACCACCCATAGGGTCTGTAGTACTTGGGGTGTCCACCGGTGTGCTACCTGTTACTTCCCGGTTGCTTTCCTGTATCTTCTTGATGCTTTCTGCATCTAAGTTCTGGATGGTATTCAAATCAGAGCCAATAAGGAATGATGGTAAGTGGTTCTGGTCTGCCAACTCACTATCCTCAATTCTTGGTAGCCCTAGTATCTTTCTGGATTCATTCAAGCTGCCAACTCCTGATATGTAAAGTGATCTAGCACTCTCCATATGTGTCAACAGCGCTAACTTAACTTCTGGTATCCTACTAAAGTCTACCTCAATTACCAGATTAGGCTTTTTCAATACTCGCTGTAGGAATGCTTCCAGCTCCGCTTGTATATCAAATACAACTGGGCGAATTGCTGATGCAAATTGTACGTTCATCAACTCACTTAGGTTGTGAGTATAACTCTCTATATTACCACCAACCAACATTTTATGGAGGCTATACAATCCTAAGATTCTATCCTCGGCCACATCCAAACTTTCCAAAAGCAAGGATTCTTTGGGGCTCAAGCGTAACCCTTTAACAGACAAATTGTTAGGCAACACAATTAAACTATGGCGCCCTTTGGAGATTTTATACTGCTCCCCGATACTTTCTGTCAATGCTGCCGCTTGCTTTTTTGTCAACGGTTGTTCAGATGTCAATAGGGAGGTTGACACTAGGCTATTTTTATAGAAGTCCTTAATGTCTGTGGTTGCGTAACTTTCAATTGCTAATTGGTCAAATAACGGGGATAATGGTGATAGACCATACACTCCTGATCCCAATGTGGTTGATTTTATATGCAACATTTCCTCAGTGGAGTAAGTAATTTCTTCCCCTACTAGGTAACCTTCTGGTAGTCCATCTTCGTCCAATATAACGCTTACAGCTTTGGGGTCTTGTATTGCCCATAGCTCATAGCGCCCCTTTATTTTCTCAAAGGAGATAAAGGCGTTGCCATAAAGTGACAAACTGTGAGATACTATAGTGTTAAATGCGTTCCATGTTTGGTATGGATTAGGTTGCCCAGTAAACATTGCTTGTAGTAGTTTGTGCTTTACCGGAATGCTCTTATTTTGGGACTTATCTACGATCTCTATAGGGTTAAATCTTACTTGAGATACTTGCTTCCCTATGTAGCCTACACAGCTATGCACAAGGTCGCTGGTTGCGTAAGTTGATTCCTCATTTATACGACTGTTCCGTGTGTTGCTTGTAAACATACCTTTTAGTGCTGTTACCGTTCTGGTCGAGATACCTGAATCTCTGGTCACCCCATGTGCTCTTGTTTCCAGCTCCTCTGGGGGTGCTGTGCTGTTGTTAGGTTTGCTAAATGGCCACATACGTCTCCTTTGTGGGTTGTTTTTGGTTGCTGGTTGTGTGCTATCCTGAGCATTTTGCAACTATGCTCGTAAATGGTGCCCGAAGGCACCACCAAAGGATACGGACTTGACCAGAGCCGAATGTTGAGGGGATTTCTCCCCTCAGTGAGAGTATTAGGGTCTTGGATTAATCCACTTTTGTGCTGACAGGTGTTACGAATTGTAACACTTTGGGAGAAATTTCAACAAATTTCAGTTTTTTCTTGGAATTTAAGCTAGGTTTAAGGAAGATTATGGTAAGCTTGTCTTGGTCGAACGGAAGTGAAGACCAGTAATACACCACTAGTAACTAATAGAGCTAATAGAGACATATATAGCAGAATATTTAAAGTTGGACGGTTTTGTGGTTGCTGGTGGTCTCAAAGGGGGGTTTTCGGAACTCGGGGGGTTTGCTGAGCGAAGCGAAGCGTTGGTTGCCTTTGGTGAGTAGATTTCAGGTTGTACTTGCTTAAGGTTCTGATGGTTGCTTTTGGTGGTTAATCACCATCTGTTTTGCTTAATAGTCATAATCTTGTCTGGAAGGGGCCTTAAAGCCATTTTTAAGTGTTAGGTATGTCTAGGTATTACTTAAGGTGTTAAATTGCCTTTAAAGTGCTATTCTGTGCGTTTAAACACACATTCTGTTTCAGATTAATTGTTTGATTGGTACTGATTTAAGTATTTCTGGTATTCTGTACAAATTTAAGAGATTAAGGTACTAAATTTAAGGATTGATTGGCGAAGTCAATCAAGCAGTGCGCAGCACGGAGCGGAGTGAAGCGTAAGCGTAACGGAGTGGGAAGTACTTAATGTCCAACTTATGGAGCTTAAGGATGCTAATATCCCAACACGTAATAATGTCTAACCTAGTCAGCTCTAATGACGGTGGGGAGGGGGGGTTTGAGTTTTTGTTTCTGGAGGATAATAGGAGGTTAATAAGGGGTCTGGGGAAAAGAAGGAGGAAAGAAGGAACCTCTTTGTTTTGTCTGAGGGGGGAGGGGCACCAAAAGCAACCAGCAGCTTTACCCGAAAATAACTAAATTTTAAAATCTTGCGTGGGAGGCACCTTAAAGCCATTTTATATAGTCACCCAGCCCATGGTATACCCTCACCCCCGTTTCGCGCTTAAAACCGCCTTTACGTTCGTTTAAACGCATATAAATAATCTTATCAAACCAAACATCTGCATGAAAACCTAAAATTTACCTAATCACCGATTTTGAACGTAGTGATACTTTAAGGGAATTCCTAGTAGATATATACAACACAAAATGTATAAAATCTGTAAGGTAAAAATATAAGGTAGATTATTGGGCAGAAATCACAATAAGTTTTACAACATGCTAAGAAACCACTAGAACTATCCTTAAATTTACCTAAATTTCAGTTATTTTTAAGTTTTCTCTATAATTTAAGCTAACTTTAAGGAAACTTATGGTAAACTATGTTTATAGTTTTTGATAATTAGACCATTTAACCAACTGCGACTTACAGGAACCACTTATGAAACCCTCCATGGTACTGGTGGTTCCTGTAAGTCACAACAAAATACCATGGAGATACGCATGATACAAAAAAGCGACCTAATAACTGCCTTACTTGCCAACAGCAAACATCCAGTGATCGTAACACCAAATAGTGTTCCAACTACTGATATGGAACTATATGAGTTCTATAAGGAACTTGCAACCGATAGCGACTTCAAGGAACTATACGCTAAATGGGTGGACGGTGGACGTAAGGAAGTTGGCATACCGAAAGCGACCAGAAGATGTCTATGGATACACACGATACCAATAAACCCCACATTAGAGCCGAAGTACGTGCACACCACATCCGGTGACCTTCTCACCATCGTTACCGAACGGGATGGTAAAGCACCAGAGGAGGACTACCATGAGTTGATTACTCTTATGTTGGACAGATGGCAACCAGAGGATACTAAGGACTGTACGCCGCCTGTCCATCCTACACCTGTTAAACGTGCTGATTTAGAAGCCCCAGGTGTAGTTGGTGACACCATGACCGCCCTCTACGACCGGTGGTTACAGCGGGGTTGTAAAGATTCAGATGTTCCTACATGGAGCTTAAGGTGCCTCTGGGTATTCACATTCAATAAAGAGTTTAACGACAAGGAGACACATGCTGTATAGGCCAACCACCAGATACCTACTGTACCGGCTAGAACAATCAGACGACCACCTGTTGGTGCCAGTTGATTTGTATAACTTCTCTACATCAGGCACCGCCTTTGTGAATGCTGTACACCATACGCGCTTTCTGTTCGAAAGCTTACATCCAGACTTTAGCGCCACTTACGTTGGGTTACTACAAGGACCGAAGGTACATTATGACAACCGACATACAGCTTTACAACCATTTACCATTTTGCAGTCAACTGTGATTGACAAGTTGGTTGATAACGGAAACTATAACAAATCCACTGTTAGCTTAACAACAGATGTCACACCGTTACCGCAAGCGCTATTACAATTTACAGAACTGTCTGCCGATTGGGTTGCAATTAAGAATATGGACACGAACAGCCCAACTACACTAAGCCAACAGTTCGCATCCACAATCAAAAACATGGTGGAGACTAACAACCACTTGGTCTATATCGACCCCGGTGACTTTACGTATAATTGTGCTATAGAGTACCATTTGCGCCATAAGTCACTGCCCGCTTTTAACAAAGCTCATCACAAAAAAGGGGCCACTATCCGAAAGTTTGTTAACCGCAACTACCACGGGGCAACCTTTAAACCAAGTGCGCCGATAGCGAACAGAAGCGCACAAGACGTGATACCCTTACACTTATTAAATGACCCAACACCAGCGGTTATTGACAGGTGCCGAACACAACTGGAAGCCTTAATGGGCTCCGCAAATACCACTTTACATAAGGAGATATAATATGTCAAACAAATTAGGAGACCTATTACCAGATGCCCCACCGGAACTGGTGGAGAAGCTAATAGAGAAAACCATCAGCGACCAAACGCTACCGGAAGTCATTGGCTCGCAGGAGGCTGTTAGCCCACCGGTAGTTAGCGAACAGCCACCAGCAACCAATGGTGATCTGGTACCCAATGGCCTGACCACCATAGAGAAACAGATAGCGAACTATATGGTAGAAGGCTTAAGCCGGGCAACTATAGCTACCATGTTGGAAATGCCTGTTGATACCATAAATACTGTAGGTCGACGAAGGCACGTCCAGAAATACGTACAGGACGCCCACCAAGAAATAGGAGTTGCTGATAAGAAGAATCGAGAAGTCTTACTGAGCCAAATCATAGAGGCCAGACTTAATAATATGGCCGAAGGTGATGACATGTCCAGTTTGTCCAATAAAGATACCGCCGACCTTATAGCAATGCTAGATAGCATCCAGAAAGAACGGGAGAAAGCTGATTTGGGGAATAGTGCTAACGTTGTAATTAATGTGCTACAAGCGATCAAGAAATGATAGAGACCGAAAGCCCACCAGTGGTACCACAACCAGTAGCAACCAGCACCAACCTGATAACCAATCCTGAAACGCTGGAATATCGGGAGGCCTCTCATCTAGTTTCCTTAGGCAAGCTATTTGCCCTCCTTGAGGTGACCCCAACACCTATGCAGGAGAACATCATCAAACTATTCGATGACCATATAGAAGACTGGTCAGAGTTAAATTTGGTAGCTTCCAGACGCTCAGGGAAAACCTTTACGTTGGCCATCATGGTTGTCTTGGAGCTCCTTAAACCACATTCAAGCACACTGTTGGTATCTAAGTCTGCTAAGAGTTTGACCAATAACTTTAATGAGATCGTTAAGTTTGTAAAGCAACTTGGGTTGCCCATCACCAAACTAAATACCCAACAGTACCAACTAACCGTTAATGGCAATGCACACCTAAGGTGCACCGTACACAAAACAATGGATGGGCTTATTGGTTCCAGAGCCTCAATGATAATGCTGGATGAGTGTGGTACATACAACTACTCAGAAGACTACGACAGACTACTTGGGCCGATGAGACTTGACTACGGTAGCTATGTACATGATGGCACCGAAGGCACAGCCACATTCGTCAGTAAGGTTGTCCGAGTGAGTTCACCACGTACTATCGGCTCTGACTTTCATGTTGACTATGAGAAAGGCATACCACCGTTAGCTGCCAGAAGTTCCAGCAAGAATTGGAGGAATAACCTACAGATATTTAATGGTGTTGTCTCCCTAAGGTACAACATATTTGACAGCCCGCTGTTGACACCAGACCTTATTGAAGCTATTCGCATATCAACACTTTCTAATAAATCAGAAGGTATGAAAGTGTGGCAAACAGAGTACTTGGCAGAATTCATCCATATGTCTGCTACGCGTGCCTTTACAGAGTTCACTATCAACCATCTATATAACGTACAGGAACTATTGGATAAAATAAAACCACAACCTAATGACCCACCGCTGGCACTGTTTGTTGGTGTGGATATAGGGTTTACAGATAGATCAGCCATCGTAATTGGCACCGTACTTGATAACACAATGTACATACTGGACCACTATTCTGCCTCTGGCCTCCGGACGGAACCTTTGGCACTTAAAATAACTGAAATGTTGGAAAAATGGGAGCTTAACGGCTTCTCAGTCGACGAAGGAGCACTATACATCGACCCCGCCGCCGCCTTATCGCGAGCCGATTTAGCCGAAGACCACGATATAGAGAACTTACCGGCATACAATAAAATCAAATGGGGAATAGATACCATAAATGAACTATTTAAAACTAATTCTCTGTCTATTCCTGATGATCAGCCTGAGTTTAAGGAGCAAATTGAAGGACTGTCGTTCAAGGAAATAGCAGATGGTATGGCACCAGATGGTGTTAGAGGCGACCCCTTCGTAAGGGTTAAAGGTCACCACTTCGACTCTGCGCACGCATTCAGATACCTAGTTGCATCTGTTAAGCGCTACTGGGGGCTACCGGAGGGCTCTGATGCGCTACCAGAAGGGCCAGATATGTAGCCCAATGGTGATCAGATAACACCCAGTCGCCCTCGGGCCCACCACAGGTTGCCACCAGCAACCTTCAAATAACACAACAGGATTACATAATGACTATCTTATTTTATACAGGCACAACAACAGAAACTCCCGAGTGGCTTTCCACTTTAGGTTACGTAGTAAATCCAGAAAAACTACTAACAGGTGATTACGACATGAAAGCGATCATAGAAGACCTCTATCACCCAACAAAAAGTACTGAGGCCGCTGATTTGTTAGACCATATAGTAAATACACAACGCTTAGGGTTCAACATTATGGAAGATGTACTCCAACATAACCATAAAAACATAGGGAAAGAGCCAATTATCATCCCAACTCTGCTCCTTTTGGACTCCGATTTGGAATTTATAGCACAATTTACCTCCGATATTGGGCAAATAGCCTCCGATGGTGAGACTTGTATGATCTCTATAGGGGATGAAGAGGTCAGAATTGATGTACAAGCCATAAAAGACCTACAAAAAACCGGTATTAGTCCACAAGAACTTAACAACCAACTGGAAGTGGCTGCCTTATGTGACGGATTAAACGCCGCAGGTGACTTTGTAGTCCCGCCACCTGCTCCATTGGATGATTTAATCACGGATGGGGACATTGCGACACCTGCTGCCCCTGCTAAGTTCCCACATAGACGCGGGAGGTGAGCCAATGGATGCGACCAACAGCGACCAGAAGCCTTCGACCCACGGAGAGGAGCAACCTACCGGCCCCCAGAGGGTATTCAACGACAAAGGGGAGGAGCTAACCCCCTCTGGGCACGTCATGACAGCCGCACAAAAACACCGTAGAGATTACCAAAGGGTCATATCCACATATGGAGTAGACGCAAACATATTCACCATGTCCAAAGAGGAGGCCTTAGACCGCCAACGGAACCTCGAGAAGGGTATAAAAGAGATAGGGCTACAGGCTGCTGACGATATGCGTAGGGTACAAGACAATCCAGAGGCTGTTTACCTTGGGGATATGCACAGGGGTCCATCTAATACCTCACAAGCTACCACCAAACACATAGATGGCTTACCACAGGACCCCCAAAACACCGATCGTATCCACCAAGCAGCTGCCCTTCATCAAACCCAAAGGCCACGCATGGCGGACGAAGAGTTAATACTAGCGGCATCCGGCGTTACGCATGACCCCCGCTTGTTCATGCACTTGTTAAATATGAGTGCCATTGATCAACATGTAGCAAGTAAGATGGCTGCCAGAGTTGGCTTACCACAATTTCCACTAATAGTAGTAACAGACAGCTCTAGGATGTGGGATGCAGATACAGAAAGAGACGTCTATGATCACACCACCACCATGACACCGTTTGAAAGTACCGACCAGTTAACCCAAAAGGAGTTACTTCGGCAAGATTTCTTTGAACAGATGGCGGAAAAGCAAATTACTATCTGTGAGAAGAACATACAAGCTGACTGGGGCGCTAACCACGATCTTAAAGACCGGAAAGTGTTTCACCCCGACTTCTGGCACACTGGGAATAATATCCAGTTTGAGGACTTCCAAGCAAACCTTACGTTCACTTACTCGAGTATTCCACATGTACTTGGAAGAGAACCTTCTGGATTATTTCGAGAAGATGAGGGTCAAGGGGTATATTTAGCTGATGACACCCCGTTGGCTGATGACACCCCGTTGGCTGATGACACCCCGTTGGCTGATGACACCCCGTTGGCTGATGACACCCCGTTGGTAGCCAACGGTAGGAAGGTACAGACAACCTCCCCCTCGGTCATCCATAATGGCATCATAAAGTCTAACTACCACACAGTACCCACCACATACCGTGTGAGTAATTCCAGCGATATGTTACTAAAGAGGAAACCTAGGGCATACTTTAAACGACCAGCAGGTTATGAGGTTGGCTACAGCACCTCCTTGGTCTCTAATTACCTAGCGTACATACAGCACACACTGGCAATGGAAAATACCACTAGTGACATTGCGCCCACATTCTTCCAACCACCAAAGGACGGCATTGGCCCCAAGGAGTCCAAAGCGACCAATAGCTTGCTCAACACACTCAGAAAACATATGGACACAGATGAGTACGATAAGGTAGAACTGGCATCCCCTATAGATTCCTACCGGCTATTTTATCAGTACAACATACTGGCAGACACCGATAGGAATGTATTCGTTAACAATATGCTACGAACTGTACATTCCAATAGGTCCGCCTATAGAACCACCGGCATGTCGTATACCTACAAAGCATCCGGTAACACCTACCCAATCCTAACGGTGCACCATATGGGAGCCTCTGGTTACGCCAATAGAAACATTAGGTTTGTTAACGTACCTGTGGAATACATCAGGGATGACTACGATACAGACTTTAACATCATTAAAGGCCCACATACAGACTACATTAAGGCGCGCATCTATGAATTCCCTAAGCGTTACATACAGCCAAACCTTAATGAAAGAGCACACTGTTCACCGCTAAGGGACAAGAACAATAACTTTAGATACATACTACCAGAAAACATCTATAACCCATTTTACACCAACCATCCACTATACGACCTAACAACAAAACCTATATGGCACAATCCAAGACGTAATGACAACCTCTTGAAACACCTAAGGCGACCTAATGCATACTCCCCGAACTTTATGTTAAACCCTAAAGCCCCCAACATATACAAAACGAAACTTAAGGGCACAGCACAGATACAAGTTAAAACAGCTATAGTGTGCTCTCAATGCAACGCCTTCCTGTCCGATGATACAGTACTGGAGTGTGACCACCTTGCACTACGTATCCACACCAACAGGAACTACATAGGCACCAGAGGGCAGACACCATCTGATTATATTAGATCAGCTTTTAGTTCCACCATGAGTCCAGCCTTCAAGCGCACACAGCGGGCACCCATCCAATGGAAAAATAGCTCAAAACACCCGGGAGCCATCGACTATACAACGGCCACACATATGGCCACCAGACATACAGTGAACCCAACGGTCTTTACCATCTATGTAAAACCCGACGCTGATACTAAACCTGTGACACTTAATGTGCCAACAGAATCTCTGTTTGATATACACACATATGTTGCGAGTGGCACCACTAAGAATAAGGGAACCAAGGGTGCTAAGACCAAAGGCGCAGACAGCATCCAATACGTCTCCATGTCCATCAGCCACTGGGCGAAGCACTTTACGGTTCCTATACATGCTACACCACAGGAGCCCAACCCTAATGTGCTTTATAGTCGCTTCAACACCCTCACGTATCTTAAGGATGCCAAAGTGTTCCTCAAGAAGATACCCACCAGATGGAAATCCCAATTTGGTTGGAGGAAGAAAGCTAACAAGAAGCGCTGATACCTCCAGCGCACCACCGGTCCCCTTAGGTTCCCACCGGTCACAAAGCGACATCTCCTATCACCTCTTGCTCACCACCGGTCACAAAGCGACATCTCCTATCACCTCCTGCTCACCACCGGTCACAAAACGACCAACGGGAGCAAGCCTTTGGCTCACCATTTTCTCATTGTTCCTTTTTACTTCCCCTCTGTTACTTTTAATCACCTTGTGGTGTGCTCCCGGCGTGTTAGGTTTTCACCCAAAAGTCGATCCGTATGTTGCTGCTTGGCAACCAGCGACCAAAAGCATACCAAATATTACCCCTCCCCTTTACCAAAATAAACCTTAAGCCCCTCTTAAATTGCCTGCTATTCCTCCGCAAGGTGACCAAGTGTTACCATAAGTAACATAGGGTGGCTGATGGGTGGCTGATGGGTGGCTGATGGGTGGCTGATGGGTGGCTGAT
>Ga0256831_1000281_pt1 | contig 27031 bp, 36 predicted proteins | sample 132544metaG_FD_189087 | JGI IMG/M metagenome (GOLD analysis project Ga0256831, IMG submission 189087) | Hydrothermal vent microbial communities from Lau Basin, Pacific Ocean - 132-544 | ecosystem: Environmental > Aquatic > Marine > Hydrothermal vents | place: Pacific Ocean: Lau Basin | collected... | reverse complement strand
TTAATTTTCTGTCTATAATAGCTTTAAGAGAAAATAATAAAATTATGATTACAGAGCATACTTCTTTTAAAAGAAGAAAAATAACTCAAATTTTAAAAAAAAATTTATATCCTAAAGCAGATAAATTAATAGTATTAACTAATACGGATAAACAATTATATGAAAAATTTGGCATTAACAATGTTGTAGTTATTCCAAATTTTATAGAAATTTCTCAAGAAGTTTCAAATTTAAATAATAAGAATATATTATTTGTAGGTAATTTAGATTTAATTAAAGGAGTAGATTTTTTAGTTGAAATTATTAAAAAATTTGATAATCAAAATTGGAAATTTACTATTGTAGGAGATGGACCTAAAAAGGAAACTTTAATTAAAGAGTTAAAAAATTATAATGTAGATATAAAAGGAGAAGTATTAGATATAAAAAAAGAATATTTAAATTCAGATATTTTTATATTACCTTCTAGAAAAGAGGGTTTTCCGTTTGTATTGTTAGAAGCAAAAAATTATGGACTTCCTATAATAAGTTTTGATATACCAACTGGTCCAAAAGAGATGATTGATAGTGGTAAAGATGGATTTTTGATTGATTTTCCTAATGTTGATGAATTTGTTGGAAAACTTCAATTATTAACAAATAATAAAAAGCTTTTAAACGAGATGGGAAAAAACTCAAAAAAAAGTGTTTATAAATATTCAAAAGAGGAGATAATGAAAAAATGGTTCCAAATAATTTAGTTATATATGTAGATTCTGTAAATAGAGCTCGTTTTTTTGAGGGTTTTGTAAATTATTTTAAAAAATATGGGATAAATTATAAATTTTTGACAAATAAATTATCTGTTTGTAAAATGTTAAAAAATAATGTAGTGTTATTGAAAAATTTAAATACTCAAGTTAGAAATAAAGATTATTCTTTTTTAGAAAAAAGTTTATCTGTATTGAATAATTATCATTCTTTTGAGGATGCTATTCAAATAGCAAATGATGTATGGAGTAATTTAGAAAACTTAAAAATAGATATGATTTGGATATGGAATGGGACTACTACTATTGAAAGAAGTTTAAAACAATTTGCAATTGAAAATAATATAAAAACAAAATTTTTTGAAATTTCTAATATAGAAAATAGAATCTTTATTGATCCTAAAGGAATTTCAGGGGAATCAATTTTACTAAAACATCCTGAGATTTTAGATAAATTTAATTATAATGAAGAATATTTTTTAAAATGGAGAGAAAATTATAAAAATAAAAAAAACAGAAAAACAAAATTAAAAAATAATATTCCAAGTTATGCATATTTAGATTTATTGGGCTATAAATTTTTTAATTTAATTAGAGAAGATAGAAGAAATATTTTAAATTTAGTTAAAAAAAGATTTTTTAATAATTTTATTAAGCTTCCTTTTGATATGGTTAGTCTAGATAAAAAATATATTTTAGTACCTTTACAAGTGGGAAATGATTCTCAAATAAAACTTTATAGTAAGTTTAAAAATAAAGATTTAATTGAATATGCTTTAGAATTAGCTAGAAAAGAAAACGCTTTGCTTTATATAAAACCTCATCCAAGAGAAGAAGATATTAATGAAATAAAAATGATAGAGTCTTTTTTAAAAGAAAAAGATGTTTTTTTAGTAGATGGTAATTTATATGATTTAATTGAAAGTGCTTATAAGATAGTTGTAAATAATTCAACTGTTGGATTAGAAGCAAAAATTTTTGATAAAGATGTAGTTGTTTTAGGAGATGCTTATTATAAATATTTTGATAAAGAAAGAGTCAGGAAATTTATTATGAGTTATCTTCCAATAATTTATTATCCTGGCGCTAGATTTGAAGAAGATTTTTTAGAGATTTTTAGGAGGTTTGGTTGAAACAGTTTTTTGTAGGATTTTCTAAATGGGGGCTTAGTTTAATACAGCATTTTTTTCCGGATGGAGAAAAACGTATAGTGTCAAATTTACAAGAATTGATAAAATTTGGGGTAGATAAAGATTCTTATGTATATATGTATCCTGCGAAGGAGGATTTTGAAATTAGAAAATATTGCGAAGAAAATGGTATAAAAGTTTTTTTGGTAGAAGATGGATTTATAAGGTCTTTAAGTTTGGGCTCATCTTTTTTTAAACCCGCTTCAATTGTTATAGATTCAAGAGGAATATATTTTGATCCAAGTAGAGAAAGTGACTTAGAGTATATATTAAATAATTATGAGTTTGACGAAAGATTAATTAAAAGAGCAAAAAAATTAATTAAACTAATTCTAGAAAACAAAATTTCTAAATATAATCATTTAGAAGATAAAGTAATACAGATACCTAAAAATAAAAATATAAAACTTGTAATAGGGCAAGTTGATGATGATATGTCTATTAAGTTAGGGGGATATGGGTTTAACTCTTTAAAATTATTAAAAACAGTAAAAGAGAATTCAAATAAAGATGACTTTATCATTTACAAGCCTCATCCTGATGTAGTAGCAGGTATAAGAACAGGATTAGTTGATGAGAAAAATTTATATAATTATTGTGATTTGATAGTAAAAGATGCAAGTTTAGATAGTTGTTTTAAAGTTTCTAATGAAGTTCATACTATAACTTCTTTATCTGGCTTAGAAGCGTTGTTAAGAGGTAAAAAAGTATTTACGTATGGAATGCCTTTTTATGCAGGATGGGGGCTTACAAATGATTTTAGAGAGTGTAAAAGAAGAAAAAGAAAATTAAATTTATATGAGCTTATTGCAGCTACTTATATTTTATATCCTAAATATAGGTCTTTAAAAACTTTAAAAGAATCAACTCCAGAAGAAATATTAATGGAAATTAAAGAATTAAGGGATAAATATTTTCATAATTTATTATTTAAATTGAAAATAAATGTCTTGGGTAAAAGTGCAGTTATATTAAGAAAAGTAAGAGATTTTATATGAAAAGTTGTGTTTTAATGTCAGTTTATAAAAATGATAAATTAGGGCATGTAAAAGAGGCAATAGAAAGTTTATATAATCAAACTTTAAAGGCAGATATTTTTATAAAAATTGACGGAGAAATTGATAAAAATTTGCAAGAGTTTCTTTTTTTAGAAAAAGAAAAAGGGAATATCAAATATCTTGCTGAAAGAGAAGAAAATAAAGGGTTAGCTGTTTCTTTAAATGAGTTAATAAAAGTTGGATTAGATAAAGGTTATGAATATTTTTTTAGAATGGATGCTGATGATATATCTAATATAGATAGATTTAAAAAACAAATAGAGTTTATGGAAGGAAATAGATATATTGATATATGTGGGACTTTTATAGAAGAGTTTGGAGAAGGAATTAAATATCAAAAAATTGTGAAATATCCTTTAACTCATCAAAAAATGTTTGAATTTTTTAAAAAAAGAGTGCCTTTAGCTCATGTGAGTGTTTGCTTTAGAAAAAGTTTTTTTGAAAAAGCTGGATTTTATCCTGAGGGTGGACATATTACAAATGAAGACACTTTGATGTGGCTTAAAGGATTTAAAAGTGGATGTAAATTTGCAAATATTGATTATGTTGGAGTGAAAGTTAGAGTAAGTGAAGATTTTTTTAATAGAAGAAGAAGTTTTAAAAAAGTTTGGTATGATTTTAAAAATAGATTATTAATAAATAAAGAATTACATTATGGATTTGAATCTTATTTTTACGCTGTTGCAATGCTTATTATTAATCTTTTGCCTCCAAGTCTAAAAAAAATGGCTTATAAATTTTTAAGATAAAAGGAATAAAATGAAAGAAAAAAGATTGGTTTTAATCTTAATTATTTTAGCATATGCATTTAGTTATTTAATACATTTACATTGGATACATTGGGCAAGTAATTATCCCCAGTTTTTTTGGAATTCTCAACTTATGATAAATAATCCTGATGGTTATTTTTTCGGAAGTGGAGCTCAAAAGTTAGTATATGGTATGCATTCAGACAATCCAAGACTTTTAGATGTTCTTCATTATGGGACAGCTGTAATTACTGCATATTTAGTAAAATTTTTTCATATAAGTATAGATACTTTAATGCTTTATCTCCCGGCTATAATCTCTTCTATTGTTGTTATTCCAATAATACTTATAGGGAAACTATATAAAAATTTAGTGTGGGGATTTTTAGCCGCATTAATTGCAAGTATTGGGTGGAGTTATTATAATAGAACACTTGCAGGATATTATGATACTGATATGTTTAGTGCTTCTCTTACAATGTTTATTTTATATTTTATATTAGCGGCGATTAAAGAAAAATCTTTATTTTTTAGTGTTTTAGCTGCATTTACAGTAATTATATATCCGTGGCTTTATGAGCAAGGTCTCTCAATTGTTTATGCTATGGGTATAATAGCGTTTTTATATTTATTAATTTTTCACTATAAAGATGAGTTTACATATAAATTTATAGCAGTTTTTTCTTTTGCTTTGATGGATATATTTTGGGTTATTAAAATAATTGGTATAGTAGCTCTTTTTTATCTTTTTAAATATAAAAAATTTAAGCTTAAAGATTTACAAATATTAAGCGGTATTTTATTTATAGGATTTTTTTTAACAGGAGATGTTTTAGGAATTATATTATCTAAGGTTTTATCATACTCTACTTCTATTAAAAAGGCAGAAGGACTTCAATTTTTAAACGTAAATAAAACAGTAAGAGAAGCTGGTCATATTCCATGGTACATTATTTTTGATAGGATTAGTGGTAGTACTTTAGGATTTTTAATTTCAGTTATAGGATATATTTTGTTAGTTAAAAAATATAAAGAATTTATAATAGCATTGCCTTTGTGGGCTATAGGATTTTTTGCTTTTATTGGAGGCCTTAGATTTACCGTATATGCAGTTCCAATTGCAGCACTTAGTGGAGTTTATTTTTTCTTTTATATTTCTGAAAAATATAAAAATAATAAAAAATTTTTTTATGGTATACCTATTATTGGCACTATATTTTTAATACTTCCTAATATTACCCATATTTATGGATGTTGTGAAAATAATAAGTTTTTAGCTTCTATTGAAAAAATATATCCTCTTAAAAGTTATCCATATTTAGTACCTACGGTCTTTAACAAAAACGAAGTTGAAGTTTTAAACAAATTAAAACAAGTATCTAATCCTAAAGATTATGTAATAACTTGGTGGGATTATGGTTATCCAATTTGGTATTATGCAAATGTAAATACATTAATTGATGGAGGTAAACATAATGAAGATAATTTTTTAGTATCTAAAATTTTAACAACTTCAAATCCTTATTTAGCAGCGAACTTATCAAAACTTTCAATTAAGGTTTATATTGATACAAATAAGACAGTGGCACCTCAGATTTTTGTCCAAAACAATAAACCAATAGATGTAGCTGAATTTTTAATGAAAGTTGGTAATGAAAATTATAAAGCTCCAAAACTTAATAGAGATGTTTATTTAATGTTTCCATATAGAATGTTTAATATTTTTCCAACAGTTTCAGTATTTAGCAATAGAAACTTAAATACTGGTAAAAAGTATAAAGAGCATTTTTTTTACAAGTCAAGAGTTTATAAAAAGGGTCCTTTAATTTATATAGGAAGTGTTCCAATTGATTTACAAGAAGGAGTAGTGCTGATTCAAAATGGTGTTCCTATTAAAAAGATAGATATAGTAGGGTATGGTAAAAATGGAAAATTAATTGTTAAAAGACAAAAAATAAGAAATAATGGACTTAATTTAATAATTCTTGAAAGTTATAAAGAAGCATTGTTGGTTGATGATTATTATTACAATTCTACTTTTATTCAAATGTTTGTATTTGAAAATTATAATAAAAAATTATTTAAGCCAGTTATTTTAAATCCATTTATTAAAATTTATAAAATAAAATGAGTAAAAAAGATAAATTAATTAAACGAATTTTTGATATATTTTTTTCTTTTTTAGCTCTTTTAATTACTTGGCCTATTATTTTATTTGCTTGGATTATTGCAAGTATAGAAACAAAATCAAATGGAATGTTTTCTCAAATTAGAGTTGGGGAAAATGGAAAATTGTTTAAGATTTATAAAATAAAAACAATGTATGATAAAAAAGGTACTACTATTACTACTGTAAATGATGAAAGAATTACAAAAAGTGGTAAAATTTTTAGAAAATATAAAATAGATGAATTACCACAGCTTTGGAATGTTTTAATTGGGGATATGTCTTTTGTAGGACCCAGACCAGATGTACCTGGCTATGCTGATAGATTAAAAGGCGAAGATAGAATAATTTTAAGTGTCAAGCCTGGAATTACAGGACCTGCAAGTATAAAATATAAAAATGAAGAAGAGATTTTAGCAAGTGTAAAAAATCCAAAAGATTATAATGATAAAGTTATATGGCCAGAGAAAGTTAAAATTAATAAAGAATATATTAAAAATTGGTCGTTAAAAAAAGATATTGAGTATATTATTAAAACTATTAAAGGTTAAGTATGATTTACCTCTCACCTCCACATATGAGTGGAAAAGAGCTGGAATATGTAAAAAAAGCATTTGAATCTAATTATATAGCACCGGTTGGTGAATTTGTGGATAGATTCGAAAGAAGTATAATTGATTATACAAACGTAAAAAGTGCAGTAGCGGTCTGTAATGCTACAAGTGGACTTCATTTAGCTTTGAGAGTTTTAGGAATTAAAGATAGTAAGGTAGCAGTGTCAAATTTTACTTTTATAGGTAGTGTTAATCCAATTTTGTATGAGAGAAATGAGCCAATTTTTATAGATGTAGATAAGTATTGGCATATGGATGTTGAATTACTTGAAAAAGCAATAAAAGAAGATGATATAAAAGCAGTTATTTTGCCTCATATTTATGGGCAAGTTGCTGATATTAAGCCAATTTTAGAGCTTTGTAGGAAAAATGGAATTTATTTAATAGAAGATGCAGCAGAAAGCCTTGGGGCTTATTATAAATGGGGAATTGAAAATGAAAAGCTAAGAGTTGTTTTTTCAGGGACAATAGGTGAAATTGGAGTTTATAGTTTTAATGGCAATAAACTTTTAACAACAAGTAGTGGTGGAGTGTTAGTTAGTAATAATGAAAAGTTAGTAGAAAAAGCAAAATTTCTATCAACTCAAGCAAAAGAGCCAGATTTTATAGAATATGTTCATAAAGAGGTTGGATTTAATTATAGAATGAGTAATATTTTAGCAGCTATTGGTGTTGGGCAAATGGAAGTAATTGAAGAGAGAATTGCTAAAAAAAGAGAAATTTTTAATTGGTACAAAGAGTTTTTAGATGAAGAATTTATGCCAGAATTAAAAAGTACTAGAGGCACAAGATGGCTCACTACTTTAATATTTAAAAATAAAAATCCTTTTAAAATTATGAAAAAACTAAGAGAAAATAATATAGAAAGCAGACCTCTTTGGAATCCAATGCATCTTCAACCATTATTTAAAGGTGCAAAAGCTTATCTTAATGGAAGAAGTGAGGAGTTGTTTAAGAAAGGTTTATGCCTTCCAAGTGGAACTAGACTTACAAAAAATCAGGTAAAGGAAATTTGTGAAATTATACAATCTTCTTAGACCTACTAAAACAAAAAGAGCCCTATTTTTTATTATAGGAGATATTTTAATTTCTATTTTTACACTTTTCTTAGCATATCTTTTAAGATTTAATTTTTCTATACCTAAAACGTATTTACATAATTTTATTGAAATCGCTTTCATTCTAATTTTTTTAAAAATTGCTTTTTATTATATTTTTAAATTATATTTTGTAAATTGGAGATTTTTTTCTCTTAAAGAGTTAAAATCATTAATTCTTGCTACTACTTTGGCATATATAGTAGGTGGAGCCATACTTGTAATTTTTAGAGAATATTTTATTCCTTTTCCAAGAAGTGTAATAATAATTGATTATTTTTTAAGTATTCTTTTTATTGGATTTTTTAGAATTTCTAAAAGACTTATTTATGAAAAACTTTCAACTAATAAAATTCCAGCTTTGATAATAGGAGCAAATGAAAAAACTATTTCACTTTTAAAGCAAAATATTTCTTATTCCATTTTTGAAATTTATGAAGATGAAAAAAATTTGGTTGGTTCGTATTTATATGGATATAAAATTAAAAACATTTCTCAAATAGATGGGAAAATAAAAACAGCTATTATTACTAAAGAGCTTGATAGAGATAACCTTGATAAATTAGTGGAGTTTTTGCAATCAAAAGGGATTGATGATATAAAAATTTATAATCCATTTGAAAAAAGGGTTAAAGATATTTCTATTGAAGATTTGCTTGCAAGAAAACCAAAAGATTTAGATAAAGTTGCAATTAAAAAGTTTGTAAAAGATAAAAAGATTTTAATAACAGGTGCTGGGGGAAGTATAGGTAGTGAAATTTGTAGACTTTGTGAAAAATATGGAGCAGCTGAGCTTATTTTGGTTGAAAATAGTGAGTATAATCTTTATACTATTAACGAAGAGTTAAGTATAAAAAGAAAGCCTTATTTAGTAGATGTATCTAAAAAAGAAGATTTAGAAAGCGTATTTAAAGAAAAGCCAGATATTGTAATTCATGCAGCAGCTTACAAACATGTACCACTATGTGAAGAGAATCCAAGAAGTGCTGTTATTAATAATATCTTAGGAACTATTAATACAATTAATTTAGCAATAGAAAATAAAGTAAAAGATTTTATTTTAATTTCGACTGATAAAGCAGTTAGACCAACAAATATTATGGGAGCAACTAAAAGAGTTTGTGAAATTTATGCTCAAAATATTGATAGTAAAGATACAAAAATTTGTGCAGTAAGATTTGGTAATGTATTAGGAAGCAGTGGAAGTGTTGTGCCAAAATTTAAAAAGTTGATTAAAGAGAATAAGCCTCTGCCTGTTACTCATCCTGAAATAACGAGATATTTTATGTTAATTCCAGAAGCATGTCAATTAGTATTGCAAGCTGGGAGTTTAGCTAAAAATGGAGAGATTTTTATTTTAGATATGGGAGAGCCAGTAAAAATTGTAGATTTAGCTAAAAAAATTCTTAAGCTTTATGGAAAAGATGAAAATAATATAATTTTTACAGGACTTAGACCAGCAGAAAAACTTTATGAAGAGCTGTTAATAAATGAAGCTGATAAAAAGACTAAATATAAAGATATTTTTATAGCAAAACCAACTAAATATAATATTGATAAGTTAAAGTTACAACTTAATAAGTTGTTTAAGGAATATGAAAAAGACAAAATCGTAGCTATCTTAAAAGAGATTATACCGGAATTTAATTATAAAGGTTAAATTTTTTTTGATATAATGTTGACCGATGGTCAGTCAAATAAAAAATGAAAGTTTTAAAAATGAAAAAAAATAAAATAGTTTTAAGTATTTTTATTATTGCAATTGTAATTACTTTGATTTTGTTAGGGAAATATATCTATTTTATAAACCATTATGTAAGCTCTGATGCAGTATTCGTAAAAAGTGATAGCTTAACAAATCTTTCCTTTAAAATTCCTGGAAAAATAGAACAAATTTACGTAAATGAAGGTGATAATATTAAAAAAGGAGAAACTTTAGCTAAGCTTGATACGAAAGATTTAAATATAAAGAAAAATGAGCTTATTAAAAATATCAATTCTCTTAATGAAAAGATAAAAGCAACAATTATCCAAAAGGATAAATTAGCTTTTGATATAAATAAAAACATTTCTTTAATAAAAGAAAAGATAAAAAAACTAAAAAATTTAATAAAAGCAAAAGAATTTGAGATAAAAGCAAAAGAATTTAAACTTGATAAACTTAAAAGAGATTATTTAAGATTTAAAAGGCTTTTTAGTGAAAATAAAATTTCAAAAGAAAAGTATGAGAGCGTAAAAACAGCTTATTTTGCATTTTTAAATGAATTAAATGCTAATAAGTTGCAGTTAAAATCTATGTATAATGATTTAGATATGCTAAAAATCAAATTACAAATTGCACTTAATGCTATAAAAGAAATAAAAAAACTCTCAAAAGTTATAAATTCAATGAAATTTAAATTAAAGGCTTTTGAAGATGAGCTTGCATTAATTAATCAAAATATAAAAGATTCATTTATTTATGCTCCTTTTAATGGAAAGGTTGCTAAAAAATTTGCAAATAATAATGAAGTAGTACCTGCTGGTAAGATAGTATTAAGTGTTGTAAATTTAAAAGATGTGTATGTTTTAGATTTGCTTGAAGAGAAAAAGTTAAAAGATATTAAAGCTGGTTGTAAAACTACAATTCATATAGATGCTCTTGATAAAGATTTTGATGGGTATGTAAGCAAAATTTTACCTGCAAGTGCAGCTACATTTGCAATACTTCCAAGAGATATAAGCTCTGGAGAATTTACAAAACTGCCTCAAAGATTTTATGTAAGAATTAGATTTGATAAATTGCCAAAAGATATTAAAGTTGGTATGAGCGGGGAAGTTACTATTGAAAAATGCAAAAATAAATAGACTTTATACTTTAGACTTTTTAATTTCAATTTTATTAGTGATTCTTGGTGCTTTTATGGCTGTACTTGATACGACTGTTGTGGATATTATTGTTCCAAAATTAAAAGGTCCGTTATCTACTGATATGTATGGAGTGCAGTGGGTAATTACTGCTTATATGCTCTCAGCCGCAGTTGCTCTTTTGATAGTTGAATGGGTAGTAAAACATTATGGATATAAATGGGTATATATTATCTCAGTAGCAGTTTTTACAATTGCTTCTTTTATGTGCGGGATTGCAAACACATTAGGCTTTATGATATTTGCTCGTACTATTCAAGGATTTGCTGAAGCATTTATTATGGTTACTTCTCAAGCTTTGCTTTTTTCAATGTTTCCTCCTGATAAAAAAGGGATAGCAATGGGTATATTTGCATTAGGAGTTGCTTTTGCGCCAGCTATTGGACCTACACTTGGTGGATATTTGACTGAGTATTTTGGATGGAGGAGTGTATTTTTTGTAAATGTTCCAATTGGAATATTTTTAGTGATTTTTAGTATTTTTCTTTTAGAAGAGAGAGCAAAAAAAGAAAATTATCCTCTAAATTTTATTTCTGTTATTTTTCTTAGTATTTTTACATTAGCTCTTTTAATAATCCTCTCAAAAGGTCAACAATATGGATGGTTTAAAAGTGAAAAAATTGTATTTTTAAGTTTTATTGCGTGGGGAGGTTTGTTAGGTTTTGTTATTAGCGAATATTTTAGCAAAGTGAAATTGTTTGATTATTCTTTATTTAAGAATCCTTACTATACTTTAGGGATATTAATTTATTTTATTTTGCTTGGATTTTCAATGTATCAATATTTTTATTTGGTGCCTATATATTATGAGCAAATTAAAGCTCTTAGCTCAATAGATACTGGTTTAGGAGTGTTAGGATTTGGGATATGGATAGGGATTGTAAGTTTAATAGCTGGTTTTTTAAGTGATAAATATTCTCCAATTCCAGTCTTATTTATAGGAGCTATAGTATATCTATATAGCTCATATCTTTTTACTACTCTTGATTACTATACTCCTTTTTTTGAAGCAGTAATTAAGACTATGCCATTTGGTATTGCGATGGGTTTATTTTTTGCTCCTATTACTACTCTTGTTATGCAACATGCAGGTAAAAAAATAGAGCAAGCTATTACTACAATGGATTATGTAAGATTTATTGGGGGTAGTTTTGGTACTGCAATTGCTACAAATAATATAATTTTTTACAAAGATAAAGAGTTTGATTCAATGGTTATTTTGCAAAATAGAGATTTAGTAGAAGAATTGTTGCATAAGCTTTATTATCTATTATCAGATAAAGCAAAAGCATTTTTCTTAAAAATTGAAGAATTTTTTAGTTTTTGTTATGGGTTTAAGTATGTATGGATGAATGCAGGTTTTTGGGGAGTTGTAGGAGCTAGTTTTGTTTTTATGCTTTTGATTATTCATCTGAAGGGGTATTATGGCAAAAATAGTTGATAAAAATAGTAAAAGAAAAGAAATAGCTATAAAATGTAAAAAGTTATTGTTAGAAAAAGGGATGAGAGTTACTATTTCAGAGCTTGCTAAATCAGCAGGTATTGGCAAAGGAACTATTTATGAATATTTTAAAAATAAAGAGGATATAGTATTTGAAATTTTAAATCTTTTAATTGATGAATTTAATAAAGAGCTTTTAAATAAATTAAAAAAAACTAATACCTCTTTTGAGAAACTTTTAGTTTTTTTTGAATTTTTTTATAAAGATTATTTTGAATTGCAAAAAATTTATAAGGAATTTTTAGCAATTACTTTAACTTCTTCAAATAAAGAGATGAAAGATTATGCAACAAAAAGCAAAAGTTATTATTATGAAATTTTGGAAAATATTTTAAATGAAGGTATAAAAAATAAAGAATTGAAGAAAAAAGCAGTGAAATACAAAAAAGTTATTTACAATATGTGTGAGGGGCTTTTTATTGAGAGTGAAGTGACAAATTTAATAAAAAATAGAGAAAAAGAAGTAAAAAAAAATATAGAGCTGATTTATAAACTTTTAAAAAAGGATAGTTAATGAAATGGAAAGTTATTTTATTGTTGCCACTTTTTATAAATGCTGAAAGTTTTAATGATTTAATAAAGCTTATAGATAATTCAAATATTATAAAAATTTATAAAAAAAATATTAAAATTCAAAAAGAAAAGTTAAATCAAGCAAAAGCTAAAAATTACGGGAAGTTTGATTTAGAATATGATTATATGTATTTGTTTGATAGACCTGTTATGAAAATGAATTCACCTCAGCCAATAGCTGCTAAAAATTTAGGCAATGCACCTTTATATCCGCTTGTATATAAAGATATTTATTTAAAACAAGAAATTGGTAAAAAAAATAATTTTATAGGAGCTCTTATTTATTCTTATCCCATTTTTACTGGATTTGCAATAAGCAATTTAATTGATATTGAAAAATTAAATTTAATAAAAGAAAAATTAAAACTTCAGAATATAAAAAGAAATATGAAACTTCAAATTGCCAAAATTTATGCTTCAATTTATGCACTAAATAAAAAAATTTATGCTTTAAATGAAGCTAAAAAAGCTCTCTTATTAGCAAAAGAAAAGGCAAAAGCTTTATATAAAGAAGGGCTTATTAATAAACCTACTCTTGATGAGATTGATGCAAAATACTATGAAATTGAAGCCAAAGAAGATGAAGCTAAAGCCAATAAAAAAACGCTTTTAAATACTTTAAACTATATGTTAAATGCTAAAATAAGCTCTATTTCATATTTGCCTAAAATTAACCTTAAAAAACCAAATTTTTTAAAAAGACCTGATGTAAAAGAGCTTAAAAAAACACTTAAAATTGCTATTAAAAACATAAATTTACAAAAATCAAATTTTTATCCAAAAATTTATTTTCAAGCAGCTTTTAAAAAAGAGGCAACTAATGCTACTTTAAATAACAATGATTACAGAAATGTTGATAATTCTTTTTTAGCTTTAAGTATAAAGTATAATATTTTTGATGGGGGAGAGAGCAGAGCAAAACTTCAAGAAGCAAAGCTAGAAAAAGCCAAAGCTTATATCTTTTATAGAGATTATTTAAATAAAGTAAGAACAGAATATAAAAATGATTTGCTTGCTTTAAAAGCATTTCAAAAAAGACTTATTTCAGCAAATAAAGAGATAAAAGCTAGAAAAAGTTATTATGAGTATATAAAAGCAAAATTTGAAGAAGGGCTAGCTGATGTTACAGATTTAAACTCAGCAATTGCAAAACTTGCTAAAGCAAAAGCAAACAAAGAATATATTAAATCTCAAATTTTCTTTTATACTTTAAAAGCAAATATTGATGGGGGAAATTAAATATTATAAAAAAATTGGGAGATTGTTTTGAAAAGTATCTATGAATTAAAACGAACCAAAGAAATTATTTTTATTTTAGCCAAAAACGGATTTGGTGAAATAATAGAAATACTTGGTATTCCCGTGCCTTTTAAAAAAGAGGTTAAACTCACTCGAAGCGAGAGGATTAGGAAAACAATAGAAGAGCTTGGACCTACATTTATAAAACTTGCTCAACTTCTCTCCCTCAGACCTGATTTGATTCCTCTTGAGCTTGCAAAAGAGTTTGAAAAACTTCAAGATAGGGTAGCGCCTTTGCCTTTTAATGAAATGGAAAAAGTGTTAATAGAAGAGTTTGGAGATTATAAGAAGTATTTCCCAAATGAATTTGAGCTTCTTGCTTCTGCATCAATTGGTCAAGTTTACAAAACAACGTTATTTAATGGCGATGAGGTAGCGGTAAAAATTTTAAAACCAAATATTGAAGAGATTATTTATGCTGATATTTTTATCTTAGAAAGACTTGCTAAACTCCTTAGAGATAGGCTTTTAGTATATGGAATTGATAGCGTAAGAATTATAGAAGAATTTGCAAAAAGTATAAAAAAAGAGCTTGATTTTAATATTGAAGCGTTAAATTTAAAAAGATTTAAAGCAAATTTTAAAAATAATCCTAAAGTAAAAGTTCCTAATCTTTATGATAATTTATCTACTAAAAGAGTTTTAACACTTGAATATATAGATGGTATTAAAATAAGCAATAAAGAGCTTTTAAGCAAGTATTATGATTTAAAAGAAATAGCAAGAGTGGGAGTAGAGCTTGTTGCAGAGCAGATTTTTGTACATAGGTTTTTTCATGCAGACCCACATCCTGGGAATTTAATGGTGAGTGAAGGTAAAATAGTATTTTTGGATTTTGGGATAGTGGGTAAAATCTCAAAAGAAGATAGAAATTCACTTTTAAAGCTTGTTTATTACGTAGCTCACAAGGACGAAGAAAAAGCAGCAGAATATGTTATAAAACTAGCTAAAATTACGGACGAGAGCGAGCTTGATTTGTTGAAAAAAGAGTCAGCCGATATAATCTCTACATATCTTTATCAGCCCTTAAAAAATATAAATTTGCAAAGCTTTTTTGAAGATTTAATAAGAGTTATGAGAAAATATAAAGTTTATTTTAAAGAAGACCAATATTTACTTGCAAAAACAATTATTACTTATGAGGGAGTTGGTAAAAGTTTAGACCCTGATTTTAATGTAATTGAATCATTAAAACCTTATGTTACAAAACTTGTTAAAAAGATGTATTCTCCAAAAACTTTGATTAAAGAGTTTAATGAATATAATCAAAATCTTGCAGAATTTTTTATTCACTTTCCAACAGATTTTTATGAAATTGTTAAAAAGATGAAAAATGGTAAATTAAAAATAGAATTTGAGCATGTTGGGCTTGAAGAGTTTGAAAAAACTATTAAAACAGCTTCTCATAGATTATCTTTAGCTATTATTATTGCTTCTATTTTAATTGGCTCATCTATGCTTCTTAGCTCTCATGTCCCACCATTATTTAAAGAGGTATCTCTCTTTGGTATAATAGGTTTTATATTTGCTTTTGTTTTGGCAGTTATTTTAATATTTAAAAGTTGGAGGGATTAATGAAAGATATTCAAAAAGAGTTTTTAGATAATAGAAATCCTACAAAAGATTTATGGAGAATGTTTAGAGTAATTAGTGATTTTACAGATGCTTTTGAAGAGCTTGAAGATTTGCCACCTGCTATTTCTATTTTTGGAAGCGCAAGAGAGAAAAAAGATGGGTTTTATTACAAAAAAGCTACAGAAATTTCAAAAAAACTTAGTGATAAAGGTTATGCTATCATAACAGGTGGTGGTCCTGGAATAATGGAAGCGGCAAATAAAGGTGCTAAAATTAGTGTAGGGCTTAATATAGAGCTTCCGCATGAGCAAAAAACAAATCCTTATGTAAAAATTCCTCTTAAATTTAAATATTTTTTTACAAGAAAAGTAACTTTCCTAAAATATTCAGTTGGTGCTGTTATGATGCCAGGAGGTTTTGGAACTTTAGATGAATTAAGTGAAGTTTTAACTTTAATCCAGACAAATAGAATGAGTAAAATTCCAATTGTATTTTTTGGAAGTGAGTTTTATAAACCTTTATTAAATTTTTTTGACACTATGTTAAAGCATAACTATATCGATAAAAAAGATTTAAATCTTTTTTTAGTTAGTGATGATGTAGATGAAAGTGTAGAATACATATACAAAAACGCCATAAAACCACAACTTTTAAAATCCAATTGACTTCTCTTTTTCCTTTTTAAAAGGAAAAAATACCCCTTTTTTTCTTGCAAAAAACCATAAAATAACTTATAATTTCATTCCTAAAAGCGTGGAAAGCCACGAGATCTTTAAAAAAGGAAGTGAAATGGAAAAATTAAGAATAAAACTTCAAGCATATGACCATAGAGTGCTTGATAAAGCAGTAGGAATTATTACTGATGCTATTAAAAGAACTGGAGCAGAAGTAAAAGGACCTATTCCATTACCTACAAAAATTAGAAGATATACAGTACTTAGATCACCTCATATTAATAAAGATAGTAGAGAGCAATTTGAGATAAGAGTTCATAGACGTCTTATTGATGTTGTAAACGCATTGCCTGATACTGTTGACCAACTTATGAAACTAGAATTAGCACCAGAAGTTGATGTAGAAGTTAGGGCATTAAGTTAAGGAGAATTGAATGGAATTTATAGTTGAAAAAATAGGAATGAGCAGAACTGTAGGAGTTCCAAGTATTCCGGTTACTTTATTAAAGGTAGTACCGGCTAAAGTTTGTGAAATGAAAGAAAATGGAAAAGCATTAGTTGCATATCCAAAAGGCAAAAAAATAAACAAACCTATTGAAGGTATGCAAAAAAAATATGGGCTTTCTAAAGAATTTAATAGATTTGTTGAGCTTAAAGTTGCAAATAATGAGCCAGGAGATATTGATTTAACTCCACTAAAAGATGCTAAAAAAGTAAAACTTACTTTTAAAAGCAAAGGTAGAGGGTTTCAAGGTGTTGTAAAAAGACACGGATTTGCAGGTGGTCCTGGAAGTCATGGTTCTAGATTTCATAGAGCACCAGGTTCTATTGGTAACTGCGAATTTCCTGGACGTGTTATGCCTGGTAAAAAAATGCCAGGACATTATGGAAATGAAAATGTAACAGTTAATGCAGAAGTAGTTGAATTTGACCCAGATATGGGAGTTTTAGTTATTAAAGGAAGTGTACCAGGTGCAAATGGAAGTCTTGGTAAAGTAAGGATTGTAAAATGAGTGTAAAGTATGAAGTAATTAATAAATTACCTGAAGATTTTCAAGGAATTAATCCTCATAATTTATACCTTTATGTAAAAGCTTACCTTGCTAATCAAAGAGCAGGTACTGCTCATACAAAAACAAGAGGCGAAGTAAGCGGTGGTGGTAAAAAACCATTTAGACAAAAAGGTTTAGGTAGAGCTAGACAAGGTAGTATTAGAGCACCTCATTTTGTTGGTGGTGGTGTAGCTCATGGACCAAGAAATGAAAGAGATTGGTCTCAAAAAATTAATAAAAAACAAAAAAGAGTAGCACTTAAATATGCTCTTAATGAAAAAGCAGAAAATGGGAAAATTTTTGTTGTAGATGAAATTAAAGTTGATTCTGGTAAAACAAAAGATGCAGCTAATTTCTTAAAAGAATTTAATCAAAGAGATTATTTAATAGTTACAGATGATATGGATGATAAAACATTTTTAGCATTTAGAAATATTCCAAATGTATATATTATCACACCAGAAGAATTAAATGCTTATTATGCAAGTGTATTTCATAGCATAATATTTGATAAAAAAGCTTTTGATAAAGTTATAAAGGGCTAAGCTATGGCAGATATTACAGATATTAAATCAATTGTTTATACAGAAAAAGCACTAAACCTGCAAGAGCAAGGTTATTTAGTAGTACAAACTACACCAAAAGTTACTAAAAATCAATTAAAACAAATTTTTAAAGAGTATTTTGGTGTAACGCCTATAAAAATTAATTCACTCAAACAAAAAGGTAAAGTGAAAAGATTTAGAGGAATTGAAGGTAAAAGACCAGATTATAAAAAATTTTATGTTAAATTACCTGAAGATGCAAAACTTGAAAGCCTAAGTGTATAAAGGGAAGAAAATGGCAGTAAAAACATATAAACCATATACACCGTCAAGAAGATTTATGACAACACTTGATAATAGTGATATTACTTCTAAGCCGACGGTTAAAAAACTTTTAATTAAGCTTCCAGCAAGAGCTGGTAGAAATAATTTAGGTAGAATTACTTCTAGACATAGAGAAGCTGGACATAAAAAACTTTATAGAATTATTGATTTTAAAAGAAATAAATTTGGAGTTCCTGGTAAAGTTATGACAATTGAATATGACCCATATAGAAATTGCAGAATTTGCCTAATTTCTTATGCTGATGGAGATAAAAGATATATTATCCAGCCAGAAGGCTTAAAAGTTGGTGATACTGTAATGGCAGCTGAAAGTGGTCTTGATATATTACCAGGTAATGCTATGAAACTTAAGAATATTCCTGTAGGTACAGTTGTACATAATATTGAAATGAAACCTGGAAAAGGTGGACAAATTGCAAGAGCTGCAGGAAACTCTGCTCAAATTATGGGTAGGGAAGGAAAATATGTAATCCTAAGACTTCCAAGCGGTGAAATGAGAAAAATTCTTGGTGAATGTATGGCTACAATTGGAACAGTTGGTAATGCTGATTATCAAAATATTACAATTGGTAAAGCTGGAAGAAGCAGATGGCTTGGAATTAGACCTCAAACAAGAGGTATTGCAATGAACCCAGTTGACCATCCACACGGTGGTGGTGAAGGTAGAAGTAAAGGTAATCATCCTGTTACACCTTGGGGAATGCCTACTAAAGGTTATAAAACTAGAAAGAAAAAACCATCTGATAAATATATAATCTCAAGAAGAAAAAAATAAGGATAGGACATGGCTAGAAGTTTAAAAAAAGGTCCTTTCGTAGATGACCATTTAATGAAAAAAGTATTAAAAGCAAAAGAAGAAAAAAATCCAAAACCAATTAAAACTTGGTCAAGAAGAAGTACAATTATTCCTGAAATGATAGGATTAACTATTAATGTACATAATGGTAGAGATTTTGTGCCTGTTTATATTACTGAAAGACATGTAGGATTTAAACTTGGTGAATTTGCACCTACAAGAACTTTTAGAGGGCACAAAGGTTCTGTGCAAAAAAAAGTAGGTAAATAAGGATAGGTGATGAGTAAAGCAATACTAAGACATATTAGACTTTCACCAACAAAAGCAAGACTTGTAGCAAGAGAAATTCAAGGCTTAAATGGTGAAGAAGCTCTTGCAAAACTAGAATTTATGCCAAATAAAGCAGCAAGAGTTATTGCAAAAGTTTTAACTAGCGCAATTGCAAATGGTGGTTATGATGCAAACGAAGTTGTTGTTAAATCATGTAGAGTTGATAGAGGTCCATATCTTAAAAGATTTAGACCAAGAGCAAGAGGTATGGCAAGTAAAATTTTAAAACCAACAGCTCATATCTATGTAGAAGTTGAAAAGGAAAGCTAATGGGTCAAAAAACAAATCCAATCGGACTAAGATTAGGAATTAACAGAAACTGGAGAAGTAGATGGTTTATTAACTATAATACTATGCCTGAGAATGTATTAAGTGATTATGAACTTAGAAAATTTTTAAAGAAAAAATTATATCATGCAGGTATTAGCGATATTTTAATTGAAAGAACGCCAAAAAAAGTTAGAATTACTATTTTTGCTGCTAAACCTGGGATTATTATTGGAAAAGGTGGTAGTGAAGTTGAAGCTCTTAAAAAAGAACTTCAAAAAATGCTTGGAGATAAAGAGCTTATTTTAAATATAAAAGAAGAGAGAAAACCTCAACTTAGTGCTCAGCTTGCAGCTGAAAATGTTGCTAATCAAATTGAAAGAAGGGTAGCTTTTAGAAGAGCTATGAAAAAAGTTATTCAAAATGCTCTAAAAGCTGGAGCAAAAGGTATTAAAGTTCAAGTTTCAGGAAGACTAAACGGTGCTGAAATGGCAAGAACTGAATGGTATCTTGAAGGAAGAGTACCTCTTCATACTCTAAGAGCTAAAATTGATTATGGATTTGCTGAAGCACTTACAACTTATGGAATTATTGGTGTTAAAGTGTGGATTTTCAAAGGTGAAGTTTTACAAAGAAAAAATAATCAAGTAGAATCTACTTCTACTGAGGAGAGAAAACCTCAAAGAAGAAGAAAAGGACGCAGAAATGTTAATGCCAAAAAGAACTAAATACAGAAAACAGCAAAAAGGTAGAAATAGAGGTAAATCATATAGAGCTAACTCTTTAGCTTTTGGTACTTATGGTCTAAAAGCAATTGAGCTTGGAAGAATTAACTCTAGACAAATTGAAGCTGGAAGGGTAGCTTTATCTAGAACTATGAAAAGAACAGGTAAAATTTGGATTAGAGTATTCCCTGATAAACCTCTTACAGCAAAACCTGTAGGAGTTAGGATGGGTAAAGGTAAAGGAAGTGTTGAAGAGTGGGTTATGAACATTAAACCTGGTAGAATTATTTTTGAAATTACTGGTGTTGATAACGATACAGCAATGAAAGCTCTTAGACTTGCAGCTGCTAAACTTCCTTTTAAAACTAAAATAGTTACAATGGAGAGTGAAAATGAGCTATACTAAATTAGATTTTCAAGAGCTGCTTCAAAAAAGCGAAGCAGAATTACAAGAACTTCTTAGAAATAAAAAAATGGAGCTATTTGAAACTAGAATGAAACTTAAAACTATGCAGCTACAAGATACATCTTTAGTTTCTAAAATAAGAAAAGACATCGCAAGAATTAAAACTGCGATGAGACAAAAAAGGGGTAACTAATGCCTAAAAGAATTATCCAAGGAAAAGTAATTAAAAAAACTGGTGATAAAACTATAAATGTGTTAGTTGAAAGAAAAGTTTTACACCCAAAATATCATAAAATTGTTAAAAAATTTAAAAAATATTTAGTTCATGATGAAGAAAATGCGGCTAATGTTGGTGATATTGTTAAAGCAATTGAGCATAGACCAATTTCTAAAAGAAAAAAGTTTGTTCTTACAGAAATTGTTGAAAGAGGAGAATAAACATGATTCAACCATTCACAAGATTAAAAGTTGCTGATAACAGCGGCGCTAAAGAAATTATGTGTATTAAAGTTTTAGGGGGCTCTAAAAGAAGATATGCAAGAGTAGGTGATGTAATTGTAGCATCAGTTAAAAAAGCCCTACCTAATGGAAAAGTTAAAAAAGGACAAGTTGTAAAAGCTGTTGTAGTTAGAACTAAAAAAGAAATTCAAAGAGAAAATGGCTCTTTAATTAGATTTGATGATAATGCTGCAGTTATTATTGATGCTAAAAAAGAGCCAGTTGGAACTCGTATTTTTGGACCAATTGCTAGAGAAGTTAGACATGAAGGTTTCCAAAAAATTACATCACTTGCACCGGAGGTGTTATAATGGCGGCTAGAAAAAATCTGCCTCCTAAATTTAAAATTAAAAGAGGCGATACGGTAAAAGTTATTACTGGAGATGATAAAGGTAAAACTGGTAAAGTTATTAAAGTGCTTCCTAAAGAAGCAAAAGTAATCGTTGAAGGTGTGAATATAGTAAAAAAGGCTGTAAAGCCTACTGAAGAAAACCCAAAAGGTGGGTTTATTACTATTGAAAAACCAATTCACATCTCAAACGTAAAAAAAGTAGAAGGCTGAAGCGATGTTTGAAGTAAAAGAAAGATATTATAATGAAGTTAGACCAAAACTTGTAGAAGAATTTGATATTAAAAACCCAATGCTTATTCCTAATCTTGAAAAGATTGTAGTTAGTGCAGGTGTTGGTGAAGGTGCTAGAGATAAAAAATTCCTTCAAAATGTTGCTGATACTTTAACTATTATTACTGGTCAAAAAGCTGTAATTACTCCAGCTAGAAAATCAGTAGCTGGATTTAAAGTAAGAGAAGGTATGCCTGTTGGTGTAAAAGTTACACTAAGAGGCGATATGATGTGGAACTTTTTACAAAAACTTATTTCTATTGCTCTTCCAAGAGTGAGAGACTTTAAAGGTGTTAATAGAAATGGATTTGATGGAAGAGGTAATTTTAACTTTGGATTAGATGAGCAACTTGTATTTACTGAAGTTGATTATGATTCAATTATTAAAGTACACGGTATGAATATTAATATTTCAACAACAACTGAAGACGATAAACAAGCTGAGAGAATGCTTGAGCTTATCGGATTCCCATTTACAAAAGGAAAGTAAAATGGCAAGAAAAGCATTAATTGCAAAAGCAAAAAGAAAACCTAAATTTAAAGTTAGAGCATATACAAGATGCTCTATTTGTGGTAGAGTTCACTCTGTTTATAGAGACTTTGGTATTTGTAGAATTTGCCTTAGAAAAATGGCAAATGAGGGATTACTCCCTGGTGTTAAAAAAGCTAGCTGGTAAAGGATGCTAAAATGATGAGCGATATTATTGCTGATGGATTAACTAGAATTAGAAATGCAGCACAAAGAAAAATGGAAGTAACAACACTTAATCATTCAAGACTTATGGAAGATATTTTAAAAGTTTTTGAAGAAAAAGGTTATATTGAAGGTTATAAAATCATTGAAGATGGTAACAAAAAATTTATTAAAGTTACTTTAAAATATGATGAAGATGGTAACTCTGTTATTAATGAAGTAAAAAGAATTTCTAAACCTGGTAGAAGAGTTTATAAAGGTTATAAAGATATTAAAAACTTTAAAAATGGATTTGGTACACTTGTTGTCTCAACTAATAAAGGTGTACTGCCAAATGATAAAGCTTACAAAGAAAAAGTTGGCGGCGAAGTAATTTGTAGTATATGGTAATAAGGAGAGTTTATGAGTAGAATAGGTAAACAACCCGTAAAGTTAGCAGATGGCCTAACTGCTAAACTTGAAGGGGATAAATTAATTATAAGTAAAGGCCAAGATGCAAAAGTAATTGATACAAAAGGTGTTGTAAAAGTTAATATTGAAGGTGATACTTTAACTTTTGAGCCAACAGAAGATACTAAATTTGCTAAAGCTATGTGGGGTACTGTTAGAGCTTTAGCAAATAATGCAGTAATAGGGCTTACTAAAGGTTTTGAGAAAAAACTTGAAATTAATGGAGTTGGTTATAGAGCAAATATGCAAGGTGATACTTTAGTGCTTAATCTTGGATATTCTCATCCAATTGAATATAAAGTTCCAAAAGGAATTACTATTACAGTTGAAAAAAATATTATTACTGTAAAAGGTACTGATAAGCAACAAGTTGGACAAGTTGCAGCTGAAATCAGAAGCTTTAGAAAACCTGAGCCTTACAAAGGTAAAGGTGTTAAATATGTTGATGAAGTTATTATTAGAAAAGCTGGTAAAACAGCTAAAAAATAAGGGTGAGAGATGAGAAGAAGTAAAGCTTTAGCTAAAAGAGATTTAAGAAGACTAAAAAGAAAAAGAAGAATTAGAGGTAGAATTAGTGGCACTGCTGAGATGCCAAGAGTTACTATTTATAAATCAAATAGATATATTATTGTACAAGCTATCGATGATACAAAAGGACATACATTAGTATATTTAAATACTGGACATATTGAAGATAAAATACCTTCAAATATTGAAGGTGCTAAAAAAGCAGCTAATATGTTTGCTCAGAAGTTAAAAGAAGCAAATATTGAAAAAGTTGCTTTTGATAGAAATGGATATAAATATCATGGTGTAGTTGCAGCATTTGCAGATACTCTAAGAGAAAATGGTATAAAACTTTAAAGGAAAAGGCAAATGGCTAAAAGAAAAGTAATTAAAGATATTAATAGAGAAGAATTTGAAGAAGTAGTTGTTAATGTTGGAAGAATTACTAAAGTTGTTAAAGGTGGTAGAAGATTTAGATTTAATGCTTTAGTAGTTGTTGGAAATAAAAAAGGAATTGTAGGAGTTGGTACTGGGAAAGCAAAAGAAGTACCAGATGCGATTAGAAAAGCGATTGATGATGCATTTAAAAACCTTGTAAAAATTGAAGGTATTCATGGGAATACTATTAATCATGATGTTCAAGCTAAATATAATGCGTCAAAAATTTTACTTAAACCAGCAAGTGAGGGTACAGGGCTTATCGCTGGTGGTGCGGTAAGACCAGTGCTTGAGCTTGTTGGTATTAAAGATATTTTATCTAAATCTCTTGGTTCAAATGAACCACATAACCTTGTTAGAGCTACAATTAAAGCTCTGCAAATGATAAAAAGTAAAAAGGCTTAAAAATGGCACTTAATAATTTAAAACCAGCATGTGGGGCTACTCACAAAACAAAAAGAGTAGGAAGAGGTCCTGCTAGTGGTTATGGAAAAACTGCAACTAGAGGTCAAAAAGGTCAAAAAGCAAGAAGTGGTTATTCTCAAAAAAGAGGATTTGAGGGTGGACAAACTCCTCTTCAAAGAAGACTTCCAAAAGTTGGATTTAGAAGCAAAGTAGAAAAACCTCAAGCTATTAACGTAGATAAAATTACTGCTATTGCTGAGCTTGAAGAAATTACAATGGAAAATATAGCTAAATTTGTAAAAATTAAATCTAAAAAAGTAAAACTTATTGGTGTAAAAGCAAAAGAGCTTAAAAGTAAAATCAAAGATGCTAATATAACTACTTCTGGAAAGTAAGGGTATGAATCCGTTAGCTAAAAAAATCTTAATTACCCTTGGCTTTCTACTTCTTTATAGAATTCTTGCTTATGTTCCAGTACCAGGGGTTAATTTAGATGTTATTAAAGAATTTTTTAGTATGCATAAAAATGATGCACTTGGAATGCTTAATATGTTTAGTGGGAATGCAGTGCAAAGAATGAGTATTATTGCACTTGGTGTAATGCCTTATATTACAGCTTCTATTATTATGGAATTACTTGCAGCTACCTTTCCAAGTTTAGGTGAATTAAAAAAAGATTCACAAGGATTTCAAAAATATTTAAAAATTATTAAATATTCAACTGTTGCAATTGCATTTATACAAGCAATTGGTATTTCAATTGGTCTAACTTCAATGACTGGTAGAGGTGGCGAGAGTGCAGTTATGATTGATAAAACTACTTTTATATTCTTAACTGCTATTACTATGACAGCTGGTACAATGTTTTTAGTTTGGATTGGTGAGCAAATTACAGATAGAGGTATAGGAAATGGTATTAGTTTAATTATCTTTGCTGGAATTGTAAGTGCAATTCCAAGTGCAATTATAGGTATCATAAATTTAGTAGATGTAGGTGAGCTTAGTGTAATTGGATTATTATTTATTACATTTATTGTAATTGCAACTGTTGTATTTATTATATATGTAGAGCTTGCAGAAAGACGTATACCAGTTGCGTATCAAAAAAAAGTTTTAATGCAAAATAGATTCAAAAGAGTTATGAATTATATTCCAATAAAACTTAATATAAGCGGTGTGATTCCACCTATTTTTGCGAGTGCAATATTAATGTTCCCACTTACTTTACTTGCGGGAGTGCATCATCCAATTTTAGTAAAAATTAGAGACTTATTAAATCCAAATGGATTTTTATATCATATATTACTTTTTATATTAGTTATATTTTTTGCTTACTTTTATACAAGTATTGTATTTAATGCAAAAGAGATAGCTGAGAATCTAAAAAGACAAGGTGGGTTTATTCCAGGTATTAGACCAGGAGAGCAAACTGTTAAATTTTTAAATGAAGTAGCAAATAAACTTACTTTTTGGGGCTCTTTATATTTAGGTACTATTACTGTTTTACCATGGTTACTTGTAAAACTTATTGGAATTAATTTTTATTTTGGTGGAACAGCAGTTTTAATTGTAGTACAAGTTGCTATTGATACTATGAGAAAAATCCAAGCACAACTTACTATGCAAAAATATGACACACTTTCAGTTACAGGGCTTTAAGCCCTTATTTTTGATTAGGAGAATTTATGGCAATTCCAATTAGAAAACCTTCAGAGATAGAAAAAATAAAAATTCCAGCAAAACTTGTTGCTAAAACTTTAAAACTTTTAAGAGAAAATGCAAAGCCTGGAATAACTCCTCTTGAGCTTGATAAATTAGCAGAAGATTTTATAAGAAGCAATGGTGGAAGACCTGCTTTTAAAGGTTTATATGATTTTCCAAATAGTGTATGTATTAGTAGGAATGGTGTAGTAATTCATGGTATACCTGATAATGAACCTTTAAAAGAGGGTGAAGTTGTTGGTTTTGATGTAGGTGTGGAAATGAATGGATGGTACGGTGATGCTGCAATTACTATGGGAATTGGAAAAATTGATGAAAAATATCAAAAAATGATAGATGTTGCAAAAGGTGCATTATATCATGCAATTGAAAATATAAAACCAGGTATGAGATATAAACAAATTAGTAAACTTATTGAAGATTATATAAGAAGTCATGGTTTTGTACCACTAAAAGGTTATAGTGGTCATGGAATTGGTAGAAAACCACATGAAGAACCACAAATTTTAAATTATGTTGAAGGCAAGCCAAATCAAGGTGAAAAAGTAAAAAATGGGCATGTGTTTTGCCTTGAGCCTATGATTTGCCAAAAAAGTGGAGAGCCTATTTTAGCAGATAATGGATGGGATGTGTATTGTGAAGATTTAGGAGTAGGGGTACATTATGAGCATCAAGTTGCAGTTATTAATAATAAAGTAATAATCTTAACGGAGGAAGAAAATGAGTAAAGATGTATTAGAAGTAGATGGAATAGTAACAGAAGCTTTACCTAATGCTACTTTTAAAGTAAAACTTGATGGGCTTGATAAAGAAGTATTATGTCATATTAGTGGAAAAATTAGAATGAATTATATTAAAATTGTACCAGGTGATAAGGTAAAAGTTGAAATTAATCCATATAGTTTAGATAAAGGTAGAATTACTTATAGGTATAAATAAAAATTCCTTAAAATCGGGAATTTTATTACTTTTCTTCTTTACTTATCAAAATTTTTCAATTTTTTTTGAAATTTTTTACAAAAACTCTTGACAAGAGGAAAAAAATATTATATACTTTCAATCCCAAAACGGAAGAG
>Ga0256831_1000280_pt1 | contig 27033 bp, 26 predicted proteins | sample 132544metaG_FD_189087 | JGI IMG/M metagenome (GOLD analysis project Ga0256831, IMG submission 189087) | Hydrothermal vent microbial communities from Lau Basin, Pacific Ocean - 132-544 | ecosystem: Environmental > Aquatic > Marine > Hydrothermal vents | place: Pacific Ocean: Lau Basin | collected... | reverse complement strand
TATGAGTGGAATACTCCTGCATCTTTGGAAGATGTAAAAAAAGCATTAGCTGAAAATCAAGACATTGACTCACTCTTTATCCAAGTAAGTGAGAGTGCAGGGGGGCTAAGACACCCAGTTGAAGAGATTGCTTCGTATGTAAAATCAGTAAACTCAGACATTATGGTAATTGCTGATGGTATTACAGCTGTAGGTGTCGAGAAGATAGATGTAACAAACATAGATGCACTTGTAGCAGGAAGTCAAAAGGCTCTAATGCTTCCTCCAGGGTTAGCTATGATTGGGTTAAGTTCATCTGCTGTTGAGAGAATTGGTGAGGGCGTTGACTACTACTTTAACCTAGCTTCTGAGATTAAAAAACAGCAAAAAAATACAACTGCTTATACTGCTCCAACTACACTGATTATTGGATTAAATGCTATTTTTGATGAGATAGACAAAGAGGGGTTAGAGTCTCTTTACGCTAAAACATCAGCAAGAGCAAAAGCAACACAATCAGCCATTGAAGCTATTGGACTAAACATCTATCCAACAACTCCTGCTAAGTCTATGACAACCGTTATTGATGATGATGCAGAGGCGATTAGAAAACTGCTTAAGACCAAATATGAGGTAAATATCGCAGGTGGTCAAGACCACTTAAAGGGTAAAATTTTCCGTATCAATCAAATGGGTCTGATTCCTGTGCATGAGTCTGTTTGGGTGGTTAATGCTATTGAGATGGCACTTAATGACTTAGGAAGAAGAGAGTTTGATGGGACTGCTTCTAAAGTGTTTAATGAGGTCTATTTCTCTTAATAGTAAATCACCATGAAAAAGATACTATTTTTACTACTTATTACTATTACAACTCTAGTTGCTGATAAGTTGTTAAAAGAGGGGAAGTACTCTTGGTATAGAGGAGGCTCTTTAGCCTCTTTGACAGTTAAAAAAGACAAAGCAAATGGCTATGGAATTTTGGGAGAGGCAATCCATGGACTAAAGAGAAGAGAGATAAGTTTTACAGGCTTTATGAAAAATGGTAAGTTGGTCTATAAAGAGGGACAAGGTCTTAGTCGTTATACTATTACTCTAACGCTAAGAGAAGATGGTAGTTTTGATATAGAAGAGAAGGACTTTGCTCCATTTATACACTCTATTCGTTTTGCAGGTCACTTTACCTCAGATGATAACCCAAGTTTTGATTGTAAAAAGGCTAAAACATTTACAGAAAAGGCAATTTGTGATAACAGAGGTTTAGCAAGACTTGACCGAAAAATGGCAATGAGTTACTCTCTTTTAAAGAGTGGACTTTTTTATAAAAAAGAGTCACAAAAGAGAGTTGAACTTTTAAAGAAAGAGCAAAGAACATGGGTACAAAAACGTAACAGTTGCAAAAATGAAAAGATGTACTTAAGTTGTTATGAACATCTTTTTTTTCAGAGGATTAATCAGTTGAATAGGGAGCTTATTGTTTCTCAGAAATAAGAGAGTTGATACTTGCTATGCAGGACACCCATACTCTCTAAACTCTCCAAAACATCAAGTTCACTATCATTATCAAGGAGACCTCTTTGGTTATTTGTATTAGAGAGAAAATTTATGAAATAACTTAGAATAAAGGGGATAAGGTGTTTTAAAGTAGCTTGTCCCATTTTATGCATTTTAGTTTTAGTCTTTTTTTAACTCAAAACAATACGATTTTCAATTCTCAACTGAACACCTGTCTCATCTTTGAACTTCTCCATTCTCATCATCTGTGTTGAACGAAAATTGGGATGTTTATTGTTAGCAATATAAGCTTTTTTAGTTGAGTAATCAGTTAAAGAGTGATTTTGTTTAAAATGCTCAATTGTATTTCTCAATTGAGCATCTGCCTTTTTTATCCAAGCATTTTTATTATCATCACACTCTTTTAGCTCTACAAATACTATCTTATTATCATAAACCATCATTGCATCACAACTGCTATCTATATGACCATTGGGTTTTCTGAGATTTAAACACTTATCAATCGCAACAAAGAGAACAGTAAATGCATCACTATTAATAACCTTGGCTATCCATTTGTTAGAGTTCGTTACGCATGTATAAGCAGGAGTATTTGCAGGTGGAGGGTTATCACAAAGACCAAACAACTTATCGTTTAAAGTAGATTGACAACCACTTGTAAAGAAATTGACAGGCATTAGGTTAACTCATCTTCAATATCTAACAACTGACTGTACTCATCATTTGTCTCTTCTAAAAATAGATTAAGGAAATTTTCATCTGATGGTAGATTTTTATAACTCTCTAAAGTTCTAATCTCTCCATTATCACTCAACTCATAAACCACAACATTAGCCCCATCAATACATGAATCAGAAGGGATAATCTTCTCAAGTTTATCTTTTAACTTAGGAGTATGTGATATTTTTTCTAAAACCATTTTTCCTTTTATGCTTAGGGTTAGGTAGTTTATAATATAGGGACTATGTGTTGTTAAGAGTAATCTATTTCCTTTTGTTTGATTTACAAAAGTTAAAAGCGAATAGAGAAGTTTTTTTTGTGATTGGGGAAAGAGATTTTGCTCTAACTCTTCAACAATATTAATAAAACAAGCATTATAAAAAGTAGAAGATAGTAACTCTAATGCTGACTCTTTAAGCTCTTTAGATAACTTATCATTTGAAAGAATCTCCATGATTTTACTCTTTAGCTTTTGATTCTCTTCTACACTTAAACTCTTTTTTGAACTGTCTCTCTCTTGATTAATAGAGTCTGCTAAAAACTTTGATACCAAGTAGACAGGAAGAAGAGATTGTATTCCACTAGATGCCTCTGACAATCTAATTTTGTAATCTTCTCCTTTGATATAGGATATTTTATTTTGTTTTTGAAACTCAAAAGAGAGGTTATTGATAGGAAGCTCTATCTCCCCTTCAATCTCCCTTTTTGATTTTTCAAACTCTTCTAAAAAAGTATAGAGAGAAGATGGTAGACCTTTTTGTTTTTTTGAATCTTCTAAAATACTCAAAAAATTTCTTTCAGCAGGAACATACATAATCTGTGGGACTAAATATTCATTATCTAACTTCTCTATTTTAAGTTTTTGATTGGCATATTTAAAACTAAATTTATCTCCAATATATTCAAGATAGGTATCAGGTTGAAAATAGTTTTTTAATCCTTGATAGGCACAAAAATTGTTAATAAATCCTCTTACAATCTCCTTTTGAGAAAGAGTATCTTGATAAAGAGTCTTCTCCAACCAAGCCAAAGTAGAAAATATTTTAACAATAGTACTTTTACCTGTCGCTTGATTTCCAATAAAAATAGTTATCTGTTTTATATCTATAAAACCGTTATCTACATTAAGACCATTTTTTATAGGTCCAAAATTTTTTATTTTTATTTTTGACATTATTTTTCTTTTTATTAAAATATTTTATAGTGATATTTTAACATAAAAATAGAGAGTTTCTTCTTGTTTGATTGGTACGATGGCAATCGCACCCTACCCAATCCACCTCTAATACAAAAACCCAAACAACCAAAGAGGGATTTTGTTTTTCCCTCCTATCTCAATATCATCAGCCACAACATAAGAGTTTTCCATATCTTTTATCTGCTTAAAATTTTTATTTTTACCACCAACTTCAAAGGTATATTTACCATCAATCAAAAAATCTCCTTTTTTAGGAATACTTATATCATATTCAAAGAGCATAGATTTTACAAAAACCTCTCTTATCGTTCCAATCTCAGGGGTGTTGCAATAGGCATAATGAAGATTGCTATTGTTAAAATAGATTTTTTCAGGCTTTGCAAAGATATTGTCTCCCTTAGTTACAGGTCGCATAAGGGTAATAATCTTTGCCTTATGCAGATAATCCAAATAACGATAGAGGCTTCGATAGTCACTTCCCATCTCCATTTTGTTAAGAAGTTCTGTGATATTTGGGGTATAAGGAACACTTTGACAAAGAATCATTAGCAGTTTTTTTAGGGTTCTAATGTTTTGGTATTCTATTTTAAAAATAGAGGGAATATCTACCTCTAAAACGGTATTGATGGTCTCATTGAGTTTAATTTTGTAGTTTGAAAACTTATCAAAATAGAAAGGGTAATAGCCATATTCAAGATACTCTCTAAACTCTACTAAAGAGAATTTTTCTAAAAGTTCATAAGCAATATCTATATGATTGGCTAAAATCTCTTCAAGCGAAAAAGTCGGTAGAGTTATGCCATTTTTTAACTCTAAAAACTCTCTAAAGCTTAACCCCTCAACTTCATAAACAACAGCTCTTCTGCTTAAATCTGCTTTGGAGTGGTCTATCTGTAGGGCAGAACTTCCACTAAAAATAATCTGTAACTCTAAAAAGTCATAGATTTTTTTTAGCTCATTTTCAAAACCGATATATTTGTGTATCTCATCTATCACAAGCAGTTCTCCACCCTCATTTTGAAAATCTTTTGCAAGGTTAAAAAGGGAATTGATTTTGATGGAATCGGCACTAATATAGAGCTTTTTAGAACGAGCAATAGGACTCTGTTTAAGATACTGAATAAGAAATGTTGTCTTACCCACACCCCTTGCACCAATAATCCCACTCATTCTGTCAAAATCGAATTTATCGAAAAAGTATCGTCTATATTTACTCTTCTGTTTTTTAAATAACAGTTGCTGTAGCTCTCGTATCTCTTGAAACATAAGTTGCCTTTTTTGATGTCTGTGTCAAAAAAAGTATATCAAAATTTGATATACTTGTCAAATTTTTGGTTTTAATGACAATAGACAATATCCCTACCCAACCCAAATATCAATATCTTCAATAAAAGTAGTAACCTCTTCAATCTCCTCTACTAGTCTCTCCTGCTCCTCTTTGCTCTGTTTCATCTTCTCTATCTCATACTCTACCATTGTAATATATTGCTCTATTTGGGCTTTTTCATTGCTAATTGCACTGCTTTGTACTCGCTTGATATCGGATATCTCTCGTAGTAACGCTACATAAGATGGCTCTAGTACTTCACTCTTTTTTGTGGATATGTTGTATTTTAAAAGAGCAAACAGGGTAAATCTGTTCCATGTTATACTGTTTTCCGTTTTTGTTATAACTCTACTCATCATCTCTTTTAAGTTGATTTTCTTCTCATGCTTTAGTGGTACTAAAAGGTGTGTTATGTTTTGGTTTATGCTCCATAAGATAGAGTCTAACTCTCTTCTCTCTTTGATACTATTTAAGATAAAACGGTTGAGCTGTTGAATGATGTAGGAATTAGCATCTCTCATAACAGAGATGATGACCTCTTCGTATCTCTTTTTTAGTGTCCAAAATTTTAATTTCTGAAAATTGGTGATGGTAGAGAGTTCAGAGGCTAGATTTACCTTTAGTATGGATAGGATATCTTCACGAATCATAAGCTCTTGTGAGGTAAGAGTCTCTTGTCTATTTTTGCTACTATCTTTAAGTGCAGTTAAGCGTTCGATATCTCTCTCTAGTGTTAAAATTTTACGCTTAATATTCATAGAGGATGCTAGTTCTAGTTTAAGAGAGTTTCTATTTTTCTGTAGCGTCTCTTTCTGCTTTTTTAACATCTCTTTGAAACTCTCTTTAACTCTATCAAAGGCTTGAATATTCTCCTCAAACACCTCATCTTTTGCATCAGTTACTCTTTTCCAAAACATCTCTTCAAAGATGGGAAAGCGACTCTCTTCTAATTTTGTAGAATCATTTTGTATCTTTCCTACCAAAGCTTTTTTAGCAGAGAGATAGAAGCTATTTATCTTTTGTGTAGAGTCCTTTTGAAGCATCTGAAGGGTATGCTCCATCTCCTCTATAAGCATTGATATCTCTTGATTTATCTCCTCTTTTGATTTTATAGCAAGGTCATCCTCATTTACTATAGTATCATGTTTATTTAGGACGATGAAGCGTTTATTGGTCTGAATATTATGGAGTATTTTTTTGATAAAAAGACGCTCACTCTCTTTAATCCCTTGTGAGATATCAAGTAGCAAAATAGTTGCATCCGATTTACTCACAACCTCTTTTAGCATTCTAAGGATTTTCTTCTCTTTAATACTTGCAAAACCAGGGGTATCATAAAGCTCTATCCCTTTTTTTAGATTTTCATGGGGTAGGGTGATGATGGATTGAGTCTCTGTTAAGTTTTGATTCTCCCTCATCTTATCTAAGTTGTTATGGTTCTCTGTGGCTATCTGCTCTTTTATCTCTAGTAGAGACTCTTTTTCGATGCCATTTATGGTGTAGCTGTCACCATATTTAATATGAAATATCTTAGCCGTTGTCTCTCCTATTTTGGACTCTAAAATAGGTTGATTGAAAACTAATGTATTTAAAAATGTACTCTTGCCACTACTTACCTCTGAAAAAATTGAGATTTTAATGGTATCTCGACTAAATTTATCAATTAATCCTGTTAGCTCAAAGGTTATATCCTCTATATTAAAATTAAATGTTCTGTCTCTAATTATATTGTTTAGATTATTTAAAAATATTTCAACCTCTTGTCTCTTTTTCAATCTTTTTTGATTGAGCTCTTCAATTTGATTGATTCCCATCATATAGCCTTATATATTTAATATGGCGTACTTTATCAAAAAAGAGGATAAAGACTCATGTATATGAGTAAATTAAAGAAAAAGTAACAAGATAAGTCAAAAGTGATTAAAATTTAATCAGTTAAAACTATTTTGAATGAAAAATTAATTATAATAAACCATGAAAAAAATTGACTTCCTCTCCCACTCTTCTCAAATTCAAGGTATGGTTAAAGGGCTTACGCTTAGTAAATCGCTCTTTATATCCACGATTATTTGGGGTGAACCATTTTCAGGAAAACTGACTCTTGTGCGTTCACTTTTTCCAAAGGCAAACTCTGTGGATGGTCGAGATGTAGAGAGGCTACATCATGCACTAAAAAACAGTGATGAGTTGATAATTTACCATTTTGAGTCGATAGTAAATGTACAAACATTGGACTTGGAGAATAAACGGATTATTGCCATTGCTGATTATGAAGAGCTTCCTGCATCTATTGAGAGTCGTTTTGCTTTTATCTATTATATGCCACCACTTAGAGAGCGTCCTAAAGATATGCTCTATTTTCTTGATATATTCTCAAAAGAGTTAAAGAAAGACTTTTGTATAGATAGTGATATTGAGGTAGATATTGAGCATCTTGACCTATCCCAAAATTTTAAATCATTTAAGATATCACTTCAAAAAGAGCTTATAAAAAAGACGCTATCAGGAGAGGATATAGAGGAGATACTTTTTGACTATCTTTACAATAAGATTGAAGGGAAAAACTCATACAGAGAGTATCTCTCTCTATATGAAAAGCCACTTATAAATGCTGGGCTTAAAAAGTTTAAATCACAGTTGAAACTAGCAGAGGTATTAGGACTTAACCGTAATACATTAAGGAAGAAGATTCATGAACACAATATCAACTGATTGTAAATTTTTACTAGAGAACAACAACAGCCCTCTTCTGGTTTTTTCTCATGATGGAAAAGTGAAATATTTTAATCGTAGTGCTGAACTTTTAGTGGGAATACACGTATCTCAAGAGTTATTTAAACTGGCTGTTACCTATGCCCCTCAAAGTTTTGGTTCACGCACGGTATATCTTGATTTAACCTATGGGACAGATAACTTCTATGCCATTACAGTTATGTATGAGAATGAGGATGAGATAGCTATATTTCTCTATCGAAAACCTCGTGCGATGATATCGACAGACTTGACATTAGATGGGTATACTAAGACTGATATTAATATTTTGTTAGAGGCAAATATTGAGCTTTTTAAGATGAAATACACCAAAAAACTTACTCTTCTTACCGATTATAGTTTGCCCGAACTTCAGATGCAACAGAACAGTTTCTCCTTTCTTCTACGTAGTATTTTAGAGAGATGTTATGATGCAAACGAGGTTAATATTATCTTAAAAATAAAGATTGGGGAGACCATTGTAATTGGTCAAAAAAAATATCCTATCTTGATGCTTATGGTAAAAGCAGATAAAAAAGCCAAAAGGAGTGATGAGGAGATAGAAAAACTAGCTATCCAAAATCATATCACTGCTTACTTTCAGAAAGATTTTGTAATTTTGGAGATACCTTGTATTCCTGTGACGTTATAACGTTAAAACAGTTCCAACCTTAGAACTCCACAAATCTAAATTGTGGGGAATGATTTTAGGGTCTCTGTTTTGTTGTTTTTGTGTTATCCCATCAACATTGTTGGCATCGTACTCTGTTTTTTCATCGCCAAATTTTACGGTGCGTATCGCTAAGTTTTTGCTATCTACAGTAATGAGTTTAAACTGCCAAAAGCTACCACTATCAATTGTCCATGACTTATCATCATCATTTTTTCTTGTGGGTGCACCCCAGCTTCCCTCACCGATATAGGTTGTTCCATGCTCTTCATCGACAGAGAATCCCTCATCTCCTAGTGGGTCAGGTTTTAGAGGTTTGGTATATTTTACCATGTGAGAATCGGACTCTATGGCGAGTTTGACATCATGAGTATAGAAGAGAGAAGCCCAATCACTGTAGCGTAGTTTTCCCTCTTTTTTGGTACTTCGATGAGGTCTAAGAGGGCGATGGTATGAGACTATTCTCCATTTTTTGGTGTCTTTTATAAGCTCTTGCTCTAGCCATCTTTTTTGAGCGTTCCATTTTGTTATATCTTCGGTCTTAAAGTCATAATATCCTACCGATGGTTCTAGCTCTGTATTTAAAGTATAGAGTGATACTAAAGGGAAATTAATTTTGTAGTAGACATCTCTGTTTGGGACATCAAAAAGGTTATGAAGCATATCTCTATCTTTGTTTTCATGATTTCCATGCGTTACAATCAAAGGATACATCCGACCATCACGGCTCTTTGTAAGTTGCCACTCATCAAGCCACTTTTGCCACTCTTTACTCTCTCCGTGTGCCGTATAGTCTCCACCATGAGCTATAAAAAGTGGTCGTATCTTGGAGACAAGGATATTTCCTCTTATGCGACCTCTTGGAATACTCCTAGAGTCACCACCTGTTATAAATGTAAAGCTCTCATTATCTTTTGGAGCAGTTTTAAAGTACATCATCTCACTACAGCTATCATCTGTACATACCTTAAAGTAGTAACGACTGTTAGCATTTAACCCCTTTAGACGAACAAAACAGTTTTTCATACCACGATACTCAATCTCTCTATCCACAGAGCCAATGTTTTTTACAGAGGGTGTAAGCCCATACTTAACATACCCTTTTGATTTACGTTGATTCCACGCAATGGTCATGGTGGTAGTTGGGTCATTATTCCAAACGAGTCGGTACTTATCGGTAAAGAGTGATGGTTTGGAGGAGATGGAGGATGTCACCTTTTTTTGAGTCCCTTTTGAAGAACAGGCTGTAAATAGAAGAGTCATCAAGATAAAAGTCAGAAAATATCGCATCTTTTTTATTTGCATATTTTTCCTTTGCTTTAAATAATCTTTTTGTTACTATTTTTTCTTTAATCAAGGAGTCTGTAAGGAGGTATACCTCTGTATCTAGCGAAGCACAATGACGATGAGTAAAGGAAAAAGAGTAACAAAAAATGGTGATCACGATTGGACTTGAACCAACGACTTCTTCCATGTCAAGGAAGTACTCTACCACTGAGTTACGCGATCTTAAAATTGTAAGGCTGAAATTATAGTAAAGTTATGCTTAAGATATACTTAAAAAAAAGTAAAAATAGCATTAAAGAACTAAAAATAAGTATAATTAAACTCTCTATAACATATTTTGCACTAGAATTCTGCAATTTTATTGAAAGTTGTGAAAATGAATCTTATAAAAAATGTACTTGTTTCCTTTCTACTCATTGAGTTGTTGGTGTTGCTAGGTGTGATATCAGTTAAGTCTTATGATGCTTTTGATGTAACGAATGGCAATTTGAAAAACATTACCCTAAAAAGTCAATACTCTGCTAATAAAGATAGTAGTATTGTAGCTATTATGCAGAATGATGAGGCTATTAAAGGGTTGTTAGAGATGAGGTTTGGTAATCATATGTATACTGTACACTCTCAAAATGATACTGCTAAGAGATTGGCATTTATAGATAAAGTCTATCTTCCTAACCGTTATGTTCTAGCATCTAAAGAGAGGGTTGAGGATAGAGTTAAGGTTTTGGTAAAGAAGAGTATAGAGTCTACAGCCAAAAAAGAGCTTGGAAAGAGATATGTTTGGGGTGCTACAGGTCCAAAGACATTTGACTGCTCTGGGTTTACCATGAAGGTTTTTAGAACAGCAGGAATCAATCTTCCACGTGTCTCACGAAGTCAAGCAAAAGTAGGGGCAAAAGTTGCCTTTAATGAGCTTCAGCGTGGGGATATGGTCTTTTTTGATACAGAAAAACATCGTACAGGTAGGGTAAATCATGTGGGAATCTATCTTGAAGATGGTAAATTTATCCATGCTAGTTCTGGTAATAAAAAGGTAGTAATTACCAGTTTTGATAAGAAAAAGTTTTATAAAAACCGTTTTCTTTGGGGGCGACGTGTGGTTAGAGAGAAGATGAACTATGTTATTGATGCTCTCTCTGTTGCCAATATTACCTCTTTGATTGATACTAAATCTTCAACTCTATTTTAATTTATGTGTTTGAGAGAGTCTCTTACCATTAAGTACTACATACAAAACAGGTAGATAGAGTAGGTTTAGGATTGTTCCCCAAAGCAGTCCAAAACCTAATGATATCGCCATTGGTTGGAATATGACAGCTTGACCTGTTGGAAAAAATATTAGCGAAGCTAGACCGATGAGTGTGGTAATGGTTGTTAATATGATAGGTCTAAAACGTTTACTTGCTAGATGATATATCTCTTTTATATTCTGAGCCTTTTTTAGGTTCATCATCATAATAATCCCATCATTTATGACTACTCCTGATAGTCCTAACATCCCTATGATTGAGGATAGGCTTAGATTTACCCCCATGTAGAAGTGTCCCATAAGTACTCCTAAAAAGGCAAAAGGTATGACCGACATCATCATAAATGTCTCTCTAAATGAGTTAAAAAGATAGAGAAGTGAGAGCATGATGAGTATCATTGCTAGTGCTGAGGCGGCCATCATATCTTGTTTTAGTGATTGTTGCTTCTCTTGTTCGCCCTTGAACTTTAGTTTGATACCATCATTTTTGATTTTGGAGAGTAGGGGTTCTATTTTTGCTAGTGCCTCATTGGCTGTGATGATTTTACTATTAACATTTGCATAGATATAGAAGTTTTTCTCCCCAAAATCCTTAATTACTTTCTCAAATGATTTTATGGTATGAAACTCTACGACATCTTTAAGGCGTACATGACCACTCTCTCCTAAATCAAGCTCAAAGTTTTTAAATGCCTCTAAGGAGTTTTTATTATCGCTCTGTATTCGCATCTCTAAAAGCTCACTGCTATCAAAGGCTATGGCAACTTTTTGTTCAAGATACATGGTTGAGAGAAGTTGTCCTAACTGCTGTTCATTTAATCCCAATGACTCACCATACTCATTTACCTTTAGTTTTATCTCATTTATACCAAATTTCATACCATCATCTACAGAGACGATACCATCTGTGGCAAGTAGAGCCTCTCTTAACTCTCCCATATATTTTATTACCTTTTGATTGTCATCGGAGATTAATCCTATCTTGATATCTGATTTGATTGGCCCTACCTTTTTCTCTACAATACTAAGGTCACTCAATCCAAACCTCTTTTTATATTTTTTATTTTTGAGATACTCTCTTAACTCCTCTGATATGACTTCTGATTTTCTATCTCTGCTTTTATTGTTATCATCGTGGTAGAAGCTTAAATTTGGGGTGATATACTCATCAATAAAATTTTGGGCTTTAATATTCTCTAGCTCTATTTTTATCTCTCCGACATAAGGGTAGCTCTCCGAATTTCCTGCACTGTCTCGTCTCCAACCTGCTATAGCTCCTATATGTTTGATTTGAAACCTCTTTTTCTCTTTGAGTAAATCTCTCTCTATCACACGCAAAAGTTTTAGAGTCTCTTTGGTGGAGGTGTTGACATTTGCTTTTAGTGCAATAGTAACGCTTGATGCGTCAAATTTAGGAAACATCTGAAACTTACTCGCCTTGATACCTTTAACGATACCGACTGAAATCAAAATAATAAAGAGAAAGAGAAATGTTTTTTTGAAACTAATAAAAAATTTTATAACCCACCCATAGATACTATTTGCTCGTGACCAATCAAGTGGTCTGCTCTCTTTTTTGAGTATGTGTGACGCATGAATGGGTAGAAAGACAAACGACTCTATAAGAGAAGCCAAAACCAAGACTGAGACGCTAATGGGGATAAGCTTCATCACCTCGCCTATTGTTCCTTGAATCATTAGAGCAGGAATAAAGGCAAAAAGTGTGGTAAGTGATGCGATGGTGACAGGTGTAAACATCTCTTTTGCTCCTAGCTGTGCGGCCTCTTTTGGTTCATATCCTGCTTCGATATACTGCTGGATATTTTCACTAACCACAATCGCATCATCGACGATAATCCCCAATGCGATAAGTACCCCAATAAGTGAAATCATATTGATAGTGTAGCCTGAGATATATAGATAAAAAGCACCCATAACAAAAGAGGTGGGAACACCCAAAAAGATAACAAAAGACATTCTACTATTAATAAGCATCATAACAAGTATAGAGATTAGGATAATCCCTAAAAGTATATTTGAAACCACAATATTGAGCCTCTCTTTGATACGGCTAGAGTAGTCATCATGGATAAGGTATTGGGCTTGTTTATCCTCTATGTTAGATTGCTCTATGAGTTTAGATATCTTTTTAGAGAGTTCTAACGCATTGCCCTGTTTACTCATATTGACATAGAGGCTAATTGCATCTTGATTATCAAACGAGAAATAGGAGCTAGAGTCGCTAAAGCGTTTCTCTATGGTAGCAACATCTTTGAGATAGATACGTTTACCTTGAACAATAACTATGCTATCTACCAGAGAGGAGGCTGTTTTTTTACCATTATAGGTAGAGAGGTAGTAGTGACCTTTTAGCCTATCCTCAATCTTCCCTATGGGGTAGATATAAGAGAGTCCTTGAATCGCCTTTGCTACACTACTCTCATCTATGCCCAAGGCTTGGATTTTGGCTGAATTTAGACGAATGTCATAGTAGATGTCAGCATCTCCATATATAGTGACACCTGAGATATCTTTTATCATGGATATCTTCTCTTTGAGCCTTTTAGCCGATGTAATAAGGTAGTCAAGGTCATCTTTAGGTGAGATAATGGCTATGCTCATTAAAAGCTTACCTGTTGTTAGTACCTCTACATGAGGCTCATTCATATCATTGGGTAGGTACTGTTTTGTTAAAGAGATAGCATCTTTAATCTTGTTCGCAGTGTTGTATTTATCTACATACTTCTCTAGCTCTACGATGAGGTTAAAACTAGCAGGGGAGATGATGGTAGACATCTCTTTTATCCCATCTATGTTTCTAATCTCATCTTCAAGACGTTTAACAGCCATCTTGTCAAGGATATCAATAGATGCTCCTGTATATCCACCAGTAATAGATATCATATCAAGCTCAAAAGAGGGAAATATCTCTTTTGGAGTTTTCATATAGCTGTAGATACCTGTCATAAAGATAAGAAAGAATAGCAGGTAGTTCATTCTTGCATTGATGATAAAAAAATTTAAAAGTTTCTCAAACATAGGGAGGTGTGTCTCTTTCTTGTAGCTATTTTTCCTCTATTATATTAAAATCAAGTAAAAGAAAGATTTTTTCTGATAAAATTCGCAAATTAATAGACTTTGGGTAAATTTCCAAAGTATCAAAACGAGACAAAACAAAGGATACACGGTATGGCACATCATCAGTCAACAATTAAAAGAATCAGACAGACAGTTAAGAGAACAGAGAGAAATAGATACTACAGAACAAGATACAAAAACATTGTAAAAGCAGTAGTCGTTGCAGTAGAGGCTAATGATAAAGTATTAGCAATGGATGCGTTTAAAGTAGCAAATAAGCAGTTACACAAAATGGTAAGCAAAGGTTTCTTGAAAAAGAGTACAGCTGCTAGAAAAGTAAGTAGACTTAATAAACTTGTTAATGGTATTGAAGCTGCGTAAGTAAACTATATTTAACTAACACAACTCTCTACATGGTCGGTTATGCCGACCCTATGAATTATCCTCCCTACAAGGTTTTACCCATGTTCAAAGAAAAACTTCAACCATTTATAGACCGATATAATGAAATCAACACACTTCTATCTGCCCCCGATATTGCAAGTGATATTAAACGTATGACTGAGCTTGGAAGAGAGCAATCTGGACTCTCTAAACTAGTAGAGAAAGCAAAAGAGTATATAGAGACTGCTGATGCTATAGTTGAAAACAGAGAGCTTTTAGGTGATGATGAACTAGGTGAGTTGGCAAAAGAGGAGCTTAGTGAGCTAGAGCCACTTTTGCCAAAGCTTGAAGATGATATAAAAGTCTTAATGATTCCTACCGACCCAAATGATGATAAAAACATCTATTTGGAGCTTAGAGCAGGAGCAGGTGGGGATGAGGCTTCTCTCTTTGTAGCAGACCTATTTAAAATGTATGTGCGTTACGCTGACCTTGTTGGTTGGAGAGTTGAAATTGTAAGCTCATCTGATGGAACTGCTGGTGGATATAAAGAGATGATTGCTCTTATAAAAGGTGATGCTGTCTACTCTCAACTAAAGTATGAGGCAGGTGTTCACCGTGTGCAAAGAGTTCCAGATACTGAAACGCAAGGACGTGTGCATACTTCGGCTATTACTGTAGCTGTTATCCCTGAGGTTGATGATGTGGAGACAGATATCAAAGAGAGTGATGTAAAGATGGATGTGTTTCGTGCTAGTGGTTGTGGTGGACAATCGGTTAACACAACAGACTCTGCTGTCCGTTTGACTCATATTCCTACAGGTGTGGTGGTCTCTATCCAAGATGAAAAATCACAACATAAAAACAGAGCCAAAGCTATGAAAGTTTTAAAGGCTAGAGTGTATGATGCAGAGATGCAAGCACAACTAGATGAGACATCAGCAGCTAGAAAACTACAAGTGGGTACAGGTGCTAGGTCTGAGAAGATACGAACATACAACTACCCTCAAAATCGTTTAACTGACCATAGAATTGATTTGACACTCTATTCACTAGATAGAATTATGAATGATGGAAGTTTAAGATTGGTACTTGACCCACTAAACGCTCACGCACAAGCAGAGGCTATAGCAGAGGCAGGTCTGTAGGGTGCGATTGCTATCGCACCAAATAGAAAATTATCACCCAAACATCCTTTTAAAAGATTCAAGTAGTTTCCCTATGATTCCCTTGGGCTTAATCAACTCTCCTAAAAACTCATCATAACTCATCTCTTGCTCTTCAAGAAACGCTTCAAAGTAGGAGAGTGAACCCTCCATTCCTCTTTTGTTCTCTATCTTTAGCATTGTTGCATATAGCTCCTCTATGGTGTCTATGACTTGGTTGGGTGCAGCACGTCTAAAGGCCGTGAATGATTGAATCTCTCCTGATGCATCTTTTTTGATATCAAAATCAGCAATAACCCAGTAGTACTCACCACTTTTTGCCAAGTTTTTAATCACACCAGATACAGGTTCTCCTCGTAGTAGACTGTTCCATATTAGGTAAAATATCGCTCTTGGCATATCAGAGTGTCGTAGTATATTATGTGGTCTACCTATAAGCTCCTCTTCTGAATAGCCAGATATTTCACAAAAATTTTTATTGATAAAGGTGATGTTCCCATTAATATCTGTTTTGCTAACAATGAATTTCTTTTTACTAAAAACTATCTCTTTATCAATAGCAATTGGTCTATATATCATTTTTTTACCTTAATTATATTTTATCTAAGAAGTAGAAAAATATTGTAGCTTTTTTATCCATAATAGAAACTTTAAAGAAAAAACTTTAAATAATATAAAAAAATAGTTTATGTTTAAAAAGTACTATATAAATTAAAAATTTTAACATAATGATTTCAATAAAATCTAATATATATACTTTTTAACATAACTGATTTCTTTTGTAGATACCACAATCCTAATGTATAGATAGAGATTTTTTTTTATTTAGATACTTTTATCATATAAAAGAACAAAATATAAGTATAGTTTTTTTGAATTATATATGTTAAACTCATAGCAAAATAGATTGAAAAGGGTTGATACGATGTTGAAAAAGATTATATATATAGTAACATTTCTTTTACTTATGACAGGATGTTCTCAACAGCCTAAATTACCAAAAGATAAAGTGGAGATTTCAGGAGTACTTACATTTGACCGTGTTCCTGCTACATTTGGTTATGGTTTGGCAAATTTAGACTACGCTAGAATTGTAAAATCACCTGCTAAGGGCGTGATGGTGAAAGCCATTAATAAGTCTGGAAAAGTATTGGCTACTGTGCAGAGTGATGATGAGGGTAGATACTCTCTTTTTGTTGATAAGAATGAGAATGTTAAAATTCGAGTTCATGCACGTCTCTATAAAAAAGATTTTTGGGATGTATCGGTGGTGGATAACACTAACAAAAAAGCGATGTATGTAATGGAAGGAGATTTCCATGATAGTGGTACGAAGCATAATATCCGAAATCTTCATGCATCTTCTGGATGGGATGGTAATGGCTACTCCAAAGATAGAATAGCAGCTCCTTTTGCCATTTTAGATAGTATTCACAGTGCGATGGATAAAGTTCGTAAGGCTGATAAAAATGCTATTTTCCCTCAATTAACTGTTAATTGGTCTATAAATAATATCGCAGCAGGAGGGGATTTGGATAGTGGTCAGATTATAACCTCTCATTATGATGGAGAGAGAGGACTTTGGATTTTAGGAGATGCTAACTCTGATACGGATGAGTATGATGACCATATTATTATCCATGAGTGGGGTCACTATTTTGAAGATGTCTTTTCACGTTCAGATAGCATTGGTGGACCTCACTCTCCTGGTGAAGTGCTAGATATTCGTTTAGCATTTGGAGAGGGGTGGGGTAATGCACTCTCTGGAATTGTGACCGATAACCCTTACTATTTCGATACCTCTGGTGCAAGACAGGCAAATGGATGGTATATGAATTTAGAAGCAGGAGAACAAAAACATCCAGGGTGGTACTCAGAGGGGTCGGTGCAGAGAATCTTATATGACCTATATGATAGTACCAACGAGGCTCATGACCATACTACTCTTGGGTTTAAACCTATTTATAAGGTGATGATAGGTAAAGAGAGAAATACTAAAGCATTTACTAGTATCTTCTCTTTTATAGATGGATTAAAGAAAGAGAACTCGTCTCAGGCTTCAAATATTGATGCTACTGTAAGTTATGAAAATATAAGTAGCATCTACGATAGTTATGGTTCAAGTCGTATAAATACAGCAGATAGTCGCTATACCGTACCTGTCTATCGAGACTTGGTTGTAGGGAATAAAATAGATATCTGTAATCAGAACAACTATGGTGTATATAATAAGTTGGGAAATCGTACCTATGTGAGGGTTAAAATCAATCAATCAGGCTCATATAGTTTTAATGCTAAACCAAATGGAAGGGTATCTGCCAATCAAGACCCTGATATTTTAATCTATAGTACTAAGGGTACTCATGAGAATATTGGAATATCAAGTAAAGAGGGTTCGCCATATGATAATCTTTCGATGCATCTTGATAAAGGGGAGTATCTCTTAGATGTGTTTGATGTTTCGTTTGATAATAGCTGTTATATGGTATCTCTTGATAGAGGTTCAGTCTCTTATTCTAAAACAGGAAAAGGGGAGAAAATACAGATGAAAAGTGATGGGAAGAAGCGTACCTTGCCAACTCGCCACTATTATTAAGTATCAAAGAGAACAATTTATATACAATTCTATGTAAAAATAGAAAATAGTTTAGCAAAGAAGGAGTTTGTTTGAAAAATAATTTAATAGTAGTATCAATGGTTATTTTGGCGTTAATGCTTTCTGCTTGTGGAGAGATTGATAACGTAATTGATGATACTGAGGTTCCTGATACACCTATTGTGGATGATGGAAGTTTAAGTATCACAGGGAAAGTAACCTTTGATAAGGTAGGAGTCAATAGCAGTCAAATGGGCTTAGACTACAACAATATTAAGCGTGAACCTGCTAGACAGGTAGTTGTTAAAGCGATAGGTCGTCTAAATGAGGTTGTGACAGAGACAACGACAGATGATACAGGTTCTTATCGTTTGAATAATCTACCTGAAAATGCAAAGGTGAAAATTCGTGTCTATGCCAAGATGAAAAAAAGCAGTGGAGATGTCACTTGGGATGTGAATGTTATTGATAATACTAATGGAAACTCTCAATATGTAATGGAGGGGAGTTTTGCTTCCACAGGAACGGTTAGCTCGGTGCGTAATCTTAACGCCTCATTGGGATGGAGTCAGAGTCGAAGGTATTATAAGTCAATTAGAGTATCAGCACCTTTTGCGATTTTAGATTCAGTCTATACTGCTATGAAAAAAGTTATTTCTGTTGATAGTAAAATCGACTTTCCTCCTCTAAAAGTCAACTGGTCGGTCAATAATGTCTCTGCTGGTAATGGAACAGAATCAGAACTTAAAGATGGACAGATTGTTACCTCTCACTATGATGGAGAGAATAAGCTCTATATTTTAGGAGATGAAAATGCAGATACTGATGAGTTTGATAATCATATTATTATCCATGAGTGGGGTCACTATTTTGAGGCTAAGTTTTCACGAGCAGATAGCATAGGAGGACCTCACAGTGAGGGAGATATGCTAGATATGCGTTTGGCTTTTGGAGAGGGGTGGGGAAATGCATGGTCTGCAATCGCTACGGATGACCCTATCTATTATGATACCTCAGGACAGAGTCAGGGGATTGGTTGGGCTATGGATATCGAAAATGGAAAGCCAAACAATCCAGGATGGTACTCCGAATCCTCTATTCAGAGACTACTTTATGATTTGTATGATAGCCATGATGATGGAGAAGATAGACTCTCTTTAGGGTTTGCCCCAATTTATAATGTTTTGGTAGGTGCTCAAAAGAGTACACCAGCTTTTACCTCAATATTCTCATTTATTACTGCTTTAGAAGAGGAGAATCCTAGTGATAAAAGTGCCATAGATGCTATTTTGCAGAGTGAAAATATTAGCGAGATTACAGATGCTTATGGAACAGGTCACCACCAACTATATTTGGATATGAATGTTCAGGCAGGTGCTAATGTCTGTACTACTACTAAATATGGTATCTCAAATAAGGTAGATACTCATAAATATCTACTATTTACCCTTCCTCGAACAGGAAGATATCGTGTGCGTCTTTCACAAACAAATGGAAGAGGTGCTGACCCAGATTTTGGTCTCTATTTAACCAATCCATTTAAGCTTATTGGAAAAGAGGAGGAGGTAAATCTTCGATATGAAGAGGGTACATTTACATTAGATGCAGGTGAGTATATTTTAGATGTCTCTGATTATAATGACTTAAGAGAGGCATGTTTCAATGCTACTGTTGAGAGATATTAAACATAAAAATTAAAAAAATTAAAAAGGAAAAAAAATGAGAAATTCAACACTATTAACAACACTATTGATTGCAGGATTAGGTACAAATATGGCAATAGGAGCAGATATAACTGAAGCTGTTAAGATAGTAAAATCAGATAAAGAGGTTAAAACCATTACTACTAAAGGAAAATATAGAAAACCAGGTGCACCTATTGATATGACCCATACAGAAGCACGTGTAGCAGTAGGAGAGGTGGCAGATATAGATGTTACTTTTAATACCAGTTTACGTTCAGGAAACATAGAGATAGAGGTAACTTTAGATAAAGGCTTAGAGAGTAGTGAGATGCTCTCTAGCGTGACATCGTTTGAGCTTAGTAGCGATAAAAAAGATTATAAGATGAACTTTAAGGTCTCTGCTAAAAAAGATGGTCTCTACTATATTAGACTATTGGGTAAAGCAGGAGAGGGTGAAAGTATTAGAATGCGTTCATTTGCTATTCCTGTTTACGTAGGAGATGGACATCTTAAGAAAAAGGGTAAACAGGTTATTATGAAGGTGATGGGTGGGGAGAATCTATCTGTCTCAAAAGCACAAGAGACCATTGAATACGCAAAATAAACGCAGATTAATATAGTCTAGGTATAATACGCGACCTTATTCTCTATGAGTAAAATACTATTATGAAAGGATAGAATATGCCAAAAATGAAAAGCGTTAAAGGTGCTGTAAAGCGTTTTAAAGTTAAAAAATCTGGTAAAATCAAAAGAGGGACTGCCTTTAGAAGTCACATTTTGACAAAAGTTGATGGTGCACATCACAGAGCTAATAGAGCCTCTAAATATATATCAGATGCTGATGCTAAAAAGATTAAAGAGATGATTAACTAGTTTTAGTTTAATCTTCAAAAAGCTATAACTCCTAATAAAATTAGGGCAAGTTCATTATATATATAAAAAATGACACCTATTAGTCATGAAAAAATGACACACATGGTAAAGGACAACTATGAGAGTAAAAACAGGTACGGTTAGAAGCCGTCGTCACAAGAGACTTTTAAAACAAGCTAGAGGTTTCTACAGTGGAAGAAGAAAACATTTTAGAAAAGCTAAAGAGCAGTTAGAGCGTTCATTAGTATATGCTTATAGAGATAGAAGACAGAAAAAAAGAGACTTTAGAAGACTCTGGATTGTCAGAATTAACGCTGCTGCTAGATTAAATGATATGAACTATTCAACATTTATGCACGGTCTTAAAGTTGCAAATATTGAGCTTGATAGAAAAATCTTAGCTGATATGGCTATGAATGCTCCTGAGGCATTTACAAAAGTAGCAGAGGCTTCTAAGTCTGCACTTTCTGCATAAAAGTTTACATTAGACCAAATAGTTAAAACTCTTTGGTCTCCCCTTTATATCAATTGTAGTAAAAAAAATTACTTTTTATTTTTTATGAGTCACTACGTAACAATGATTACTCCTTAATTTAAGATACTTGCTTAATAAATAAGATATTTTTTAGATATGTTATTATCTTGTAGGTTTAAACAAAGGATGAATATTGAAAAAGATATTAATAGTATTGTTACTATTGACTTATGCTGTAATTGCAGAGAATGTAGCACGAGTTAAATCTGTAAAGGGAGAGGTGCTTGTTAAGCGAAACAAAAAGATTATTACTCTAAAAGTAGGCTCTAAACTTTATGAATCAGATTTAGTTATAACTAAAAAGAGTAGCTCTGTTGGGATTACTTTTGAAGATGGCACACGAATATCTCTTGGGGCTAAGAGTATGTTCTCTATCAAGAGGTTTGTTGTAAACCCAGTTAAAAAAGATTATAATGTAGATGTTAGTCTACTTAAAGGAAAAGCCTCCTTCTCCTCTGGAAAAGTTGGAAAACTAGCTCCTGAATCGGTTAAATTTCGTATTCCTAATGGAATTATAGGGATACGTGGTACACATTTTATGGTTGAGGTATAAGAGTGTGAGGTGGGTTCTTTGTTTTATAGATTTTACGGCAACTGTTGTTATTTTGGGATTGTTTTATCATTTAGTAGATGATAAAAGTGAAAGTATGGTTGTCTTAGCAGATAATGGAAAGGTTCATAATGCTGTTGTGATTCAATCAGGAGAGTATAATGTGCCACTAGATAAAGTGGGTGCTACTGCCTCTTTTAGAGAGGGAGAGAAGCCTAGTGACGTGACCATTATGTCTAAAGATGAGATGAATAGAAGATTTGGAGATGTACTTAAGGCTGAACCTTTAAAAGCAAAAACTATTATTTTATATTTAAATGAGTATAATACAGATATAGATGATAACTCCAGAGCAGATATGGCTTTGGCGATAGAGACAATAAAAAAGAGAACTCCTTGTGAGGTAGATATCATAGGTCATACCGATACAACAGGAGATTCTGATATAAACATAAAACTCTCTTTAAGTAGAGCAAAACTAGTTAAAGAGTTGATAAAACAAGAGGGAATAGATGTCTCTTCTTTCTCTGTAAAGGGGTATGGGGAAGAGGAGCTTTTAATACACACATCAGATAATACGAAAGAGCTTAAGAACAGAAATGTGGAGATTTTTATTAAATAGTAAAATAAAATATATAGGTGCTGTTCTCTTTTTAGCTCTTTTACACTATTTTTTTTATAGTAGTGAGATGACAAGAGATATAGACTATAAACTTTATGATATCAGTAGAGAGCTATTAGAGGAGTCTAATAGTGATATTGAGGATGAGAATGGTTCAAACAATACAGTTATTGTAAATGTTGATGAGAAGAGTCTTCAAAACCTTGGTCAGTGGCCTTGGTCTCGAAATATACTTGCGAGGTTAGTGGATGATATAAACAGTATGAACCCCTCGACTATTGCTATAAATATGGTGTTTCCTGAATTGGATAGAACCTCTCCTATAATGCAAAGTAGAGCTTACTCTAATAATATAGACACACCTTTGAATGGACTCTCTTCAAATAAGAAAGATTATGACCAATTATTTATGGAATCCATTCATAAATTTAACTCTACTCTCTCTGTATATCTACATGATGGAGATACTATGTCTAGTTGTGAAAAGACTCTTTTTAAGAACTTAAGGTTTCAATATTTAAGTAGTAAAATAGAGAGTAAATCTTCTATTTTATGTAATCATCAAGTGTTACAAAAGAGTGTTACAAATTTTGGATTTATAAATTTAGAGGTTGATGAAGACTCTTTTTTGCGTAGAACCTCTTTTTTTATGAGCCATAAAGGGATTGTTATACCCTCTTTTGCTTTGGCAACACTATTTAGCTTAGATAAAAATATTGCGATAGATGATGAGCGTAAAATACATTTTTTAGACCACTCTATAAAGATGAATGATGATATGGAAGTGTTACTAAATTTTAATAATAGCCAACCTAAAATTGTATCTGCTATTGATGTGTTGAAGTGGAAACTTAACCCTGCTATTTTTAAGGCTAAAATAGTCTTAATAGGACTCTCCATAGTTGGCTCAAATGATATCTATCCTATTTCTAAAGATATTAAAATGTCAAATATAGAGGTACAAGCGACATTTATTGAGAATGTTTTAGATGAGATACTGTTTGTACAACCAAAAGTATACCAAAAAGTAAATATATTTATATCTTTTTTACTCTCATTAGTTTTTCTATATTTGCTATCAAAACATTATTATATGGCAATTTTAGGAGCTATTCCTGTTTTAGCAATAGGAACATTTTTATATCTATTTCTATTTTATCTTCAAGGTATTTATGTATCTATTGGTTATTTTTGGATGCCATTTTCTCACACTTTTCTTTTTATAACTTTTATATCTGTAGCTATCTATATTATAGATAAAAATAGATTTTATGGTGAGTTGCAAAAGTCTCATGATACAACTGTAGAGAGTATCTCCTTAGTTGCTGGAATGAGAGATGGTGAGACAGGAGAGCATATTTGGCGTACTAAAAACTATGTAAAGGTTCTAGCTGAATATCTTTATGAGCATGATAAATATAGAGATGTTTTAACACCAAACTATATCTCATGTCTATATGAGGCGACACCACTTTATGATATCGGTAAAGTGAAACTCCCAGATACTATTCGAAAAAAAGAGGGGAAATTTACCCCACAAGAGTATATTGAAATGCAAGAGCATCCTCTTTTGGCTAAAGCTATTATTGAAAAAGCTATGAAGTTTTATGATAAAAACTCTTTTTTAGAGATGGCTTATAATATCGCTTACTATCATCATGAGCGTTGGAATGGTACAGGGTATCCTTTGGGCTTAAAGGAGGAGGAGATACCTTTAGAGGCACAACTAGTAGGATTAGCAGATGTCTATGACGCTTTAGTTTCTAAATACTACAAAGAGAGTTGTAGTTATGACAAAGTAGAGCAGATTATTATTGATGGGCAAGAGTTAGAGTTTAACCCAATACTAGTAGAGGCTTTTATTGAGATTAAAGATAGGTTTAGAGAGATTCATAAGCTTTGGGAAGAGTAAGTAACAATCGGGACTAAAGTCTCCGATTCCTATTAAACTTTTTTACTAAAGAGATGCATAGGTCGAGTCATCATGAATAACTCTTCTTCCCCAAAGAAATCTTTTTTCATAAAACTTTTTCTTCTTAAAAGAGGTAATAGTTACTTTCTTTTTGGCTGAACTTGCATGGATAAATTTATTGTTACCTATATAGATACCTACATGGTTAACTTTTCTCTTTTTATGACTTGTTTCTGTATCAAAAAAGACCAAATCCCCAACTTCAAGCTCATTGAAACTTACTTTTATTCCAACTTTGGCTTGGTTACCAGAGTATCTAGGAAGCGTAAGACCATTCTCTCCAAAAACATATTTGGTAAAACCAGAACAATCAAATGAAGTAGGGCCATTGGCTGCCCAAACATATTTTGTATCTAAATAGGTCATAGCCGTATCTATAATCTCCTTTTCTCTGCTAACCCTGTTGGCTTTAATCTCCTTTTCTATGTTAGCTCTGTTGGCTTTAATCTCCTCTAGCATCTTTGCAATTTTATCTTTTCTATCCTCTTCATCATCAATCACAATAGGAGTGCTATATACTCCATTAATACCACTGATATCGGTATCAAGATTATTAGATACTAGCTTTGTTAATTCTACTAGGTCATCATCTTGTCTATCCACATCTATATCTTCTACATATTCTACATCTGTAGAATTAAAGGATTGATAATTCTCGTCTATTGCTATGGTAGGGGAGGGAGTGTCATCTATCTCTTCTACTAAAGAGGGGTCTACTAAAGGTAGTTGTTTAGCTAGGGATAGTTTTGTTGGTTTTACTTTTAAATCTATTTTAGGACTCTTATCTTCTGCTAATTTGCTTTGTACAAGAGCAACCAATTTATCAAGTTCATTCTCATCAATTGGATGTCTCTTCTTTAGGCTTTTTTCTGTCACAGAGAGACTACTTTGTCTATAACTATTAACTGATTTTGATGGAGCAACTCTTGATATCTTGTCTTGTGTACAACCCGTAAAAAGTATAGGGGCTAATGTCAACACAAGAGAAATATGCTTTATTTTTCTCATTATTAAAGTTCCTTAAAAATGTACATTTATAGTACTTTTTAACAACAGATGAGTTGTCATTGAAATCAAAATTTACATTAAAAATGTGTAGTAATTGTGTATTATTATAAAAAAACCAGCTATTTATTACAAAAAAACATAATTAAACATCTAGTTAAATTTTATTAAATTGTTGATATAATGGAGTTTAAAGGATTATTATGACAAAAAACATCTATTTCTTAGCTATATTGCTACTTTTTACCTCATGTGAGGATAATATAGTAGAAAAAATAGAAAAAGTAGAAAAAAAGCAAGTAGAAGAGCAAAATATATCGACTCCTTCTAAAAAACAGAAGAGTGTTTTCCAAGAGATGGGTATTGAGTTTAGTGGTGACAAGATTATCATAGATATAAATAAAACAGATAACTTTTTTGGAACACTAGATAAGAGAATAGAAAAAAAGATAGAAAAAGAGATAAAGCATAAAATAGAGAAAATTGATATTAATATCAGTCGTGATGCTGGTATTAATATTGATGATAAAGAGATAAACATTGACCTCAATAAAACCAAAAATATGTTAGATAATATCTCACATATCTTTGAAAGCGTACTGTTTGAGTCAAACAGTACTAAATTTTAAGATATTAGCTCTGATAGTGGTCTTCCATAATAGTGCATAAAATAGAGTGCATAACCCATCCCTAATAGTAAAAATATTAGGGTATGGCTTAAGGGAACATGCTCTTTAAAAAAGAGCATGATGATACTGTAGAGACTATATCCAAAATTTAATATCATAAAAAAGAAGATACCCATAATGGTATTTTGTGATAGAGGATAGTCTATAAAATACTCGATAATATGATAGAACTCTTGAAATGAAAATCCATAAAAGATTAGTAGTGTTAAAGATGTTATCTGAACAAAGCGTCTGTTTTTAAGTATGAAATGGTCAAGTAGATGAATAACTACAGTAGTTATCATATAGACACCAAAAAGATATAGAAAGAGATATGTATATAGAGTAGAGAGTTTCTCTTCCTTGAAACTCTCTATAATGACACCATAAAGTGTGTTAAACTGCCAGTAAAAAACTCCTAATATCAAGACACTATAGATAAGTGCTGGGATAAATTTTACAATTTTTTTAAAAATCATGAGTCCTCTTTTCGCCTTTATTTTATGTTATTATAATATAAATATTTAGATTTTAGGCAAAAAGAGAATTTTAAAATTTACGCTCTTAGGAAATTGGGATTTGAAATTACCTCAAAGGTTAAGTTTGAAGCTCTTTTGTCTAATTCGTACTGAATAGTCTTTTTTATCTGCTCTGTTCGGCTCACAGGTAGAGATGAACGGTCAACAATAAATGTGTGTGAATTCATATATGTCCCAATCTCTTTTGCTGTTGCTAGGATATGGAAAAGCTCTCCTGTATCCCCTTTACCATTTTCCGAGATAAAACACATGCTACTTTGGCTTAATGCCTCTTGAATATTGCTTGTGAAATCTATTTCACTGTTATTTGCAACTTTATATATCTCTCTTCCATTGTTAGAGTATAGACCTTTTTTCATATCTTCAACGTGTGCGTTATCTTTGCAAATATGAATAACCTCATTTCCCATTTCTGCTAAAGCTTTACCACTAAGTAACTCATTTTGGTTAACACCCATAATACTTATTTTCATAATTTCTTCCTTTATGTATAATCTATAATGTATATTTGTATATACTTTTTTAATAACTTTATTAAAAGCACTGCTAATTACAAGTACAATTCTATACAACTTTAGTATATTCTTAACTTAAAATCTAAATTTTTTTTTTAATAAAACTTTAAGTTAATGGGTGAAATGTGGAGTATAACACCACAATATAGCTT
>Ga0256831_1000279_pt1 | contig 27069 bp, 28 predicted proteins | sample 132544metaG_FD_189087 | JGI IMG/M metagenome (GOLD analysis project Ga0256831, IMG submission 189087) | Hydrothermal vent microbial communities from Lau Basin, Pacific Ocean - 132-544 | ecosystem: Environmental > Aquatic > Marine > Hydrothermal vents | place: Pacific Ocean: Lau Basin | collected... | reverse complement strand
AACAGGTTATTAACGAATGCCGCACCACAAACGGTGAAGAGCCTCTGAAATGGAAAACAGGCGATATCGCAGCTATATCCGCTTATATGGCCTACACTTCCCGCGGCAAGCCCATGCATGTTAAAACCCCGACCACACCAGATGAAATCAAGTGGTATGAACGCGGCCGTAAACATTTCTACGCCAAGCGCGGCCAGCTGAACATGTCCTGTGCCAACTGTCACCAGGATAATGCCGGTAACCGTATCCGTGCCGATATTTTAAGTCCTGCACTGGGTCATGTGACTCACTTCCCTGTTTATCGTGCCAAGTGGGGTAGTCTGGGAACCCTGCATCGTCGTTACGGCGGTTGTAATAAGCAGGTTCGCGCTTTACCATTAAAAGCTCAGAGCGATGAGTACAAAGCACTGGAATACTTCCACTCTTATATGAGTAATGGTATCGAGGTTAACGGCCCTGGTTCCAGGAAGTAATCACTAAAGCTTAAAACCATAAGTTTTAGTTTAAAAAAGCCCGGTTATCTGTAAGGATACCGGGCTTTTTTATTTTATGCTCTGAATTAATTTTCAGCAGAATTATCCTCTGCTTTTTTTCGAGTTCTTACTGCCAGCACATCGCAGGGGGCATGGTGCAGTATAGCATTGGCGGTGGAACCTAACAGCAGTTCAATACCGTTTCGACCATGCGAGCCGCAGACAATTAAATCCACCTGCTGCTGTTCAGCCATTTCCACAATTTCTGTTTTTGGAATACCGACAATCACTTTATTATACAACTCAATGTTTTCATCTACCGCAAGGGACTGAACCAGTTCATCCATCCTGGTCCGGGATATTTTTAAAATTTCTTCTTCATCCAGGGCAATGTCCTCATAAGCCGGATAAAACAGGGGATCGTAGGAAGCACTCATCTGATAAAAAATTTCTGCTACATAGAGCAGGGTCAGCCTGGCCTGGTGATCCTGTGCCAGTCTGAGGGCTTTACGGCAGACATGCTCAGAGTCCTCTGATAAGTCCACAGCAACGAGAATATTTTTATAATTGTCCATATGTCTTTCCTTATTTCAGCTCTTATTTCAGAGTTCTTATTACCAACTATTGTTAATATAAGTTAATATAACAATATTTTTTAAACTAAGGAATTTAATGCAGGTTCAATTTATAGATACATCGGAGGCTTTAAGCCAGATTTGCAAAACCTTTTCTGGCAGTGACTTTCTGGCCGTGGATACGGAATTCGAACGGCAGACCACCTATTACCCTAAACTGGCTCTGGTGCAGATCTGTGACGGCAGACAGCTGGCTTTAATTGACCCGCTCGCACTTAAAGATTTAACACCTCTAATGAACCTGCTGTATCAGCCGGAAATAATCAAGGTTTTTCATTCTGCCCGCCAGGATCTGGAAATCTTTTATTTCCTGCAGGGTTCTGTACCGGAAAATATTTTTGATACCCAGATTGCGGCGGCCCTGTCCGGTTCTGGCGAACAAATTGGTTATGCCAACCTGGTCAAACAACTGTTAAATATTGAACTGGACAAATCCCAGACCCGCACTGACTGGTTAAAACGGCCCTTAACACAGAAACAGCTGACTTATGCTGCAGATGATGTTCGCCACCTGGCTGAACTTTATCCCCTTCAGAAACAGCAACTGGAGCAACAGGGTCGATTACAATGGCTCAGGGATGATTTTGATTTTCTCTCGAGCAGTTCAACCTATGCCCCTTCGCCGCAAACTATGTGGCGTAAAATTCGTGGCATTAACCGCTTAAAAAAACAGCAATTAGCCATTATCCAGAAACTCACCGCCTGGCGAGAACAACAGGCTATTGAGCGCAACCGTCCCCGTCGCCGGATCCTCAGCGATGAAGCCCTGATTGCCTTATCCGTCAATCCACCGGCCACTCAGGAAGAACTGTATCAGAACTACAAACTGAACAGGGCATTTTTGAACCATCATGCAGCAGCCTTAATGACACTGATCCAGGAAGGTCTGCAGACACCGGACCAGGACTGTCCGGTACTGCCCCGTTACCAGAAGCTCAGCCAGGATGAAGAAGCTCTGGCGGATTGCCTGATGGCAGTGCTGCATATGTCCGCCCGGGATAATCAGATCAGCCCTGCCTGCCTGTGCAGCCGCAAAGAGTTGAATGCCCTGATCCAGGGACGGCGGGATCTGGCTATTTTATCCGGCTGGCGTAAAGAACTGGCTGGCAATGACCTGTTATTATTTCTTGAAGGCAAAAAATTACTGAGCTATCATTCTGGCCACCTGAAACTGGTCAGCCCACTGAACACTCTACAAAACACGGAAAATAACCGGCCAGAGATGGAAGGCTTAAATGGAAATCAATAAACTTAACAGTATTCAGCAGTTCTTTAGCCTGATTGGCTGTAATTTTCAGTGTTATGACATTGGAAGAAATATCCGCCCCCTGGAAAAACAGGCACTGGCTGAATTTGAACAGACTCAACGCCCCTGTACTACGCCTTTTTTACAGCATACCTGGCTGGCCATACTGTTCTGGCCCGTAAACAATACCGGTAATAGTGACAGCCAGCACTCGCCTGCAGCCCATTTTGTCTGGTTTATAAAATTACCCCTGGATGAACAGGCACGCCTGAACCTGGCTGCCAGAGATGACTTTTTAAAGCGTTTATACGATGCCTTAAACCAGTATCTGCTCGCCATTAAAAACTCCGATAAAAGTCAACTGCATACTCTGGAGAATACCATGAAGGATAATCCTTATGGTTTTCAGCCCAAACCAGAGCAAATGGCCAATTTTCATGCCCTGGCACACAAGCATCTCAGGCTGCCGCCCTCACGTTACTATGACTCCACACTGACCTGGTTTGCCGGAGATAACCAGTTTAGCCACTGGGAGGAACTGGGTTTTCAGGGACTGGCCGATCTTGCCGCCCGGCTGGATGAAAGCTATCCGCAAGGTACTACTGAAAGCCCAACACCGCTAAGCAATGAGCAATTATTAATTAACGCGCTTGCCCAAGTGCCTGCACCACCCTTTCTGGCATTAAGCCACTGCCTGGAAAACCACCCTGTATCAGCAGCCTTAAGCCAGGCTATTTATCAACGGACTGAGTATGAATTAACACATAATACAGCTCCTCAGTCACTGGCTTCATTTTGTGCTGCAGCTATTCGTGCCACCTCACAGAGCCAGTCAGATCATCAGCCCGCCCGGTTTATACTGCAGATACTTGAATCACCTGCCGGCAGAGATATTGAAGTACTGGCTGCCGTTTCCGGCCGCTGCTGGCAGAGCCTGAAACAATACGAGGTATTAATGCCCTGGCTTGAAGTACTGGCTAAAACCGAACATGGACAGGGTGCGTTTGATGCCGTACTGGCTGACTTAATGTTTATCCCCGGCATGCGTGAGCCTGTTCTGCAGGCCTTTCGCTCACCGGAGCGTTCCGGGCAGTTAAGCCAGGCCATTGGTACCTTTTTCAGCTCCCTGCAACAGACCGGAGATCATTTATGACTACGGATACCACCCGGCTGGCCGATGACTACTCCCGACTGGATCCCAATACTATTATTGATGCCGTTGAAAGCCTGGGCTATCTATCTGATGCCCGGGTACTGGCGCTGAACAGTTATGAAAACCGGGTATACCAGGTCGGCATAGAAGATTCCGTACCGCTGATTGCAAAATTCTATCGCCCCCATCGCTGGAGTGATCAACAGATCCTGGAAGAACATCAGTTTTCCACAGAACTGGCTGAACTGGATATTCCCGTCATTCCGCCCTTATACCTGAAGCAGGTTGAAACAGGGCAAACCAACAGCCTGTTTTATTTTTCAGGCTACCGTTTTTCCCTTTATCAGCGCCATGGTGGACGGGCACCGGAACTGACCAACCTGGATCACCTGTACCGGCTGGGCAAATTTATGGGCCGTATTCATGCCGTTGGTAAAAGCCGTCCGTTTCAACATCGCCCTACCCTGTCTATAGATTCGTTTATTATTCGCCCTCATCAGTATATTCTGGACAATAATTTTCTGCCGGACTTATATATACCCTCGTATAAAGCCATTGTAGCGGATATTTTAAAGCACGTTGAAAGCAAATACGCCCAGTGCCAGCCGGGTATTATCCGCCTGCACGGTGACTGCCACCCCGGCAATATTTTATGGACTGACGGCGGCCCGCATTTTGTGGACTTTGATGACAGCCGTAACGGTCCGGCCATACAGGACTTATGGATGCTGCTTTCCGGGGAACCCCATGAACAGGAAATACAGTTAAGGGAAGTGCTGGAAGGTTATGGAGAATTCTGTGATTTTAACCCGGCGGAACTGAACCTGATTGAAGCCCTGAGAAGTATGCGTATTATTCACTACGCCGGCTGGCTGGCCAAACGCTGGAATGATCCGGCCTTTCCCAAAGCCTTCCCCTGGTTTAATACCGAAACCTTCTGGGGTGAACATATCCTGCAGCTCAAGGAACAGCTGGCGGCACTGCAGAATCCGCCCCTGCAGGTTTATGCTCAGTAACGGAGCAGGACAGCATGGCACCCTGTTTCAGACCCGGTAGGCATCCATATCCACACCTTTAGGCTGTTTTCCGGCGATATTAATAAAGCCCTTGTAGCGGCTGTCGCCATCACTGCTGAATTCAAATTCATAGGTACGGCAAAACTGCATATAACCTTTAGGATGACGACATAAACGCAGCTTTATAACATCCAGGGTATCATCCAGAAACTGCAGATTCATACGGTTGCAGACCGCTTTTGCTTCCCGATAAGCGACCTCATAAGCACTGACTGAGTTCCACCAGTACCAGATAACTGCCACTATTAAAAAAAATATGATATAATCTGCCATTAATTCCTCGGAAATACAAAATTTTGCTTGCATCAGTATGAAACGCAAGTTATTCTTAATCATGATAAAACATTTAAAAAAAAAGGGAATCGTTATGGCGATAAAAAAACTTCTTGCTATGTCAGCTATTGGTTTAACAATGGGCATTATGTCTGCAACAGCCACTGCTGAAGGTGATGGTTTTGTAGAGGACTATGTAACTAATCCATATGGTGAAGTCTGGAAAAACAGTTATGGTGAGTGCTGGCGTGACCGCTTTGCAGACACCGATGTAAAACTGGAAGAATGTGGCTATGAAAAAGCCATGGGAGTTTCTGAAATTGTTGTTAAAAACGACATGAAAGAAGTGATTGTTACTGACAACCCACCAAAATGTCCAGATCTTATTGTACTGAAAGACCTGCATTTTGACTTTGATAGTGCAGTTATCAAGGACGTTGATAAAGAAAAGCTGAAAGCAGCGCGTGACTTTATCCTTGCAGAACTGCCTGAAGGTTGTCACCGTACTGAAACCGTTGAGGTTATCGGTCACACTGACAGCACCGGTCCTGAAGAGTATAACCAGCAATTGTCTCTGCGTCGTGCACAGGCCGTTGTCGATTACCTGAAGTCCATTGGCGCAGAAGCTAACTTCGTTGCTATCGGTAAAGGTGAAAGTGAGCCTGTTGCTGATAACTCAACTAAAGAAGGCCGTGCCCAAAACCGTCGTGTAGTTATCGACGTCAATACAGCTAACTAAGTTTTTATTTTAAAAACTCTGTTTTAGAAGTATGGTTTGAAAAAAAGCTGTAACAGTTCTCTGTTACAGTTTTTTTTTGCCTGAATTTTTTCCTATATATAGAATTCAGTTTCAGAAAAGCACCTCACCCCAGCCCTCTCCCGGAGGAAGGGAGTGTATATTTATAAACAAATACAGATCACGTATGTTTCCGCTGCTGCCTTCCAATCCATCTGATCCACTGCTGGTACAGAAAGCCAAGGCACTCGCTGAGCAATGGCGTCTGCAATATTGTAGAGAAAGTTCAGAAGCCTTTTATCTGCAGCTCACTCCAGAACGACTGCAATTAATTAGCAGAGAACTGTTATTCGGTCCAATTTTTATAGATTTTACATCCGGAGCCATTGAGCACCGCCGTAAGTTTGGCGGCGGCAAAGGACAGACTATAGCCAAAGCCATTGGCTTTCATAAAATCCCTGCACCTCTAATTCTGGATGCCACGGCCGGTATGGGTAAAGATGCCTTTGTCTTTGCCAGCCTGGGCGCACGGGTGATTTTAATGGAACGCTCCCCGGTATCTGCGGCACTATTATGCGATGCCCTGGAGCGTGCACTGTCTGATGAGAACAACAATAAGGATATTAAAGAAATTATTCAACGAATGACATTTAAATTCGGCGATGCCAGAAATCTAACCAAAGAAACCATTAAAAACTGGCCGGAACAACCCGATGTAGTCTACCTGGATCCCATGTTCCCCCATCGAAAAAAATCTGCCCAGGTCAAAAAAGAAATGCTGGCCCTGCAAAAAATCATCGGCGATGACACCGACAGCAACCAGTTATTAGAAACAGCCTTGAAAATAGCCAAAAAAAGAGTAGTAGTCAAACGCCCAATAAAAGCCCCAAACCTAAACCAGCATCCCCCAACCTACACCCTGAAAATGAAAAAACACCGTTTCGACATCTACACAATCCAGGCTCTTACTTAACCCTGAACGCTGAACGCTTCATCATGCCGCCCCATAGCGCTCCCGATAAGCCACTACCTTCTCATAATACTCCGCAAACGCCTGATCATCCTGCAGATAAGCAATTAAATGTTCCAGCTTAATAATACTGGCTACAGGCATATTATAATTCTTTTCAATTTCAGCAATGGCGGATACTTCACCTTTACCCAGTTCCTGACGATCCAGGGCAATAACCACACCGGCGGCTGTTGCTCCAGCCTCATTAATCAGGTTCAGTGACTCCCTGACCGAAGTACCGGCAGAAATCACATCATCAATAATCATCACCCGGCCCTGCAGAGGAGCACCGACAATCGTGCCGCCCTCACCATGATCTTTGGCTTCCTTACGGTTAAAACTATAGGGCAGATCCCGTTTATGGTGATCGGCCAGGGCAATGGAACAGCTTGAAGCCAGGGGGATGCCTTTATAAGCCGGACCAAACAGCATATCAAACTTAATACCGCTGTCCATCAGGGCACTGGCATAAAAACGCCCCAGTTCAGCAAGGGAACCGCCGGTATTGAACAGACCACTATTAAAAAAATACGGACTGAGTCGGCCGGATTTTAAAGTAAATTCACCAAAACGTAACACCCCGGTGTCCAGGGCAAACTTAATAAACTGCTTTTGATATTCCTGCATAATGCTGCTCTCGTTTCTGTTCTGGTTTAATACTTAATTTTGACCGTTTACTGATATTTTTCCTGCCGGGCCAGCCTGAATTATACCCTAAAGTGGGTTATAATAGCCGCTGTTTTTTATATGAGCACATTATGAAAATCATCTCTGCCAATTTAAATGGTATCCGTGCCGCTGCAAAAAAAGGTTTTTTTGAGTGGATGCAGAAGGAAGATCCGGATGTGGTCTGCATCCAGGAAACCAAGGCCCAGATTGATCAATTATCCGATCCGGTATTTGCACCTGAAGGTTATCACCGCTATTTCTTTGATGCTGAAAAAAAAGGCTATAGCGGCACTGCCATCTATTCAAAAAAAGAACCTGATAAGGTTATTACCGGTCTGGGCTGGGACGTAGCGGATACAGAAGGCCGTTATATTCAGGCCGATTTTGGCAATCTCAGTGTGGCTTCCCTGTATCTGCCTTCCGGTTCCTCCAAAGACGAACGCCAGGTTCTTAAAATGGAGTTTCTGGACAGACTGGAACCCATGCTTAAGGAAATGGCGCAGAGCCAACGCGATTATATTATCTGCGGTGACTGGAATATTGTGCATAAACGCATTGATATTAAAAATTTTAACGGTAATAAAAACCGCTCCGGCTGCTTACCGGAAGAACGGGCCTGGATGGACAAGCTGTTTGGTGATGAAATCGGCCTGGTGGACGCTTTCCGGGTACTTAATAAGGAACCGGAGCAATACACCTGGTGGTCAAACCGGGGTCAGGCATGGGCCAACAACACGGGGTGGCGTATTGACTACCAGGTTATTTCTCCTTCCCTCGCGGACAGGCTGGAATCCACCTCTATTTATAAAGATGAGCGGTTTTCTGATCATGCCCCGATTATTATGAATTATAATTATGAGATTTAGCTGTATTAAGCTCTCCATCAAGAGCCAGCAGAATCCGGAAGACTGTCCATTATGCCGGTAGAAATTTCTTATCTTGCGGCTTTTATTGCCGGTTTACTCGGTGGTGTCCACTGTCTGGGCATGTGCGGAGGCATTGTCGGTGCCCTGACCTTTGGCATTAATCCGGCCGCCGGAAACAATGCAAATCCCACTCTCCAGCCGCCTCAGCCGCCTAAAAACATCTATCCCTATCTGCTGGCCTATAATGGCGGACGCCTGTTCAGCTATACCCTGGCCGGGGTGCTTGTAGGCGGTATCAGCATGATGGCAGCCAACCTGCCGCTGCTGAATAATATCCAGTTCGGCCTGCAGATTTTTGCAGCCCTGTTTATGATTGCCCTGGGCTTGTATATAGGCGGCTGGTGGGTCGGCCTGCGTAATATTGAGCGGGCCGGTGGTATGATCTGGAAACGTATAGAACCCATCAGCCGACGTTTTATCCCGGTAAAATCTCCTTTTCAGGCACTTATTCTGGGTACTTTGTGGGGCTGGCTGCCCTGCGGTCTGGTTTATACGATTTTATTCTGGTCCATATCCACCGGCAGTGCTATTGAAGGCGGTCTGCTGATGCTCAGTTTCGGCCTGGGTACACTGCCCATGTTACTGGCAATGGGTGTCTTTGCCGCAAGCCTGACCAACTTTATTCGTAAAAAGTGGGTTCGGTCTCTGGCCGGCATTATTATTATTGCCTTTGGCCTGTTTTCCTTATTTAATATCAGTTTAAGGATGCAGACCTAAAACTTCTTACTGAACTTAATGGTATATTTTTCCTGCCCGTGTTCAGGTTTTATATGAATAGTAAAGTTTACCTGTTCATGGCTCTGCACGCCGACCTGGGCAATATAATATACCGCCTTACCTTCCTTTATTTCCTTAAAGTCCAGTTTACGGGTCTGTCCCATGAGGTTTTTTAACTCTCCACTGACATCAGATTTAACACCAACAGGAATACCAGCACCTTTTTTCATTACCGAGATATTTACCAGCGCATAGTTTTTGCTGCGCTTAAGACCGTATTGCTTGGTCATTTCAGGGGGCAGTGAATCAGTAGGAAAAGCATTGTAATACACAATATGCTCATTATATTCTTTGGCATTTTCTGCCAGAGACATACTGCTCAGAAAAGCAGAAAGGATTAGAACCAGAATGGAAGTACGTGTTATTGTTGTTATATTCATACAGCCTCCTTAAGGATTATCAGGTATGTAATATAAGAGTAGGGGTTATTTCGGTTTTATACAATGGGTAGTTTCCAGTATTAAAACAGGGTAACTATGCACTGGGCATGCTTTTAATAATTCTCATTTATGCGCAAATACCGTATCCATTAACCGCACTCCTTGCTGAAGACGCCTTTCTATTATAATAAAGAGCGCATCCATGGAGGCTTAATGGATACTCAGAAGCTATAAATGTAATACTTTTTTATATTGAATAAAACCATTACCGATCAGACTTTAGCTGCACGTCCTGCACGTTTACGCTCATTTTCAGTCAGTAAGCGTTTACGGATACGAATGCTCTCTGGTGTTACTTCCACCAGTTCATCCTCATCAATAAACTCCAGAGCCTGCTCCAGGGTCATGGTGATAGGCGTTGTCAGAGTTACCGCTTCATCGGTGCCGGAAGCACGCACATTGGTCAGCTGTTTGGCTTTCAGGGGATTAACGACCAGGTCATTACTGCGTGAATGGATACCGATGATCATACCTTCATAGACATCCACACCGTGACCAATAAACATTCTGCCGCGATCCTGCAGGTTAAACAGAGCAAAACCCACTGAGGTACCCTGAGCATTGGAGATCAGTACACCATTATTACGTTTGGCGAACTCACCGGCAATCATGGGGCCGTAATGATCAAAGTTATGATAGAACAGGCCGCTGCCTGAAGTAGCCGTCATAAATTCAGTCTGAAAACCAATCAGGCCACGGGAAGGCACAATGTATTCCAGTCTGACCCGGCCTTTACCATCAGGTACCATATTTTTGAGTTCGCCTTTACGCTCACCCATTTTTTCCATAATAGTACCCTGGTGCTGATCTTCCACATCCAGCATAACCTCTTCAAAAGGTTCGCTCATAACACCATCGATTTCTTTGGTAATGACTTCCGGACGGGACACTCCCAGCTCAAAGCCTTCACGACGCATATTTTCAATAAGTACACCCAGGTGCAGTTCACCACGACCGGAAACACGGAACTTGTCCGGGTCATCAGTCTGTTCTACCCGTAAAGCCACATTATGCAGCAGTTCTTTTTCCAGACGCTCCTTGATCTGACGGGATGTGACAAACTTGCCTTCACGCCCGGCAAAAGGTGAATTATTCACCTGGAAAGTCATGGTAACGGTGGGTTCATCCACAGTCAGAGCCGGCAGAGCTTCCACGGCATTAGGATCACACAGGGTATCGGAAATATTCAGTCCTTCAATACCGCAAAAGGCGATAATATCACCGGCCTGTGCTTCAGGCACTTCAACACGCTCCAGACCCTTAAAGCCAAAGACCTTCAGGACACGGCCTTTACGCTCATTGCCTTCACGATCCACAATGACGACCTGGGCATTAGACCTAATCGTACCTTTCTTAATTCGCCCGATACCAATAACACCCATATAACTATTATAGTCCAGACTGATCACCTGCATCTGAAAGGGAGCCTCGATATCCACATCCGGTGACGAGACTTTTTCCACAATAGTTTCAAACAAGGGTGTCATATCCCCTTCACGCACATCATCTTCAAGAGAAGCATAGCCGTTAATGGCTGACGCATAAACCACCGGGAAATCCAGCTGATCATCGGTACCGCCCAGGCGGTCGAAAAGATCAAAAGTCTGGTCTATCACCCAGTCAGGACGGGCGCCGTCACGGTCAATTTTATTAACCACCACAATAGGATTCAGGCCCAGTTCAAAGGCCTTCTGGGTAACAAAACGGGTCTGCGGCATGGGGCCTTCAACTGCATCCACCAGCAGGCAGACACAGTCAACCATGGAGAGCACCCGCTCCACTTCACCACCAAAATCGGCGTGTCCCGGTGTGTCCACAATATTAATATGATAACCATTCCATACAATGGCGGTATTTTTGGACAGAATCGTGATACCACGTTCCTTTTCCAGATCATTGGAGTCCATCATACGCTCCGATACTTCCTGGTGCTCACCAAAGGTACCGGATTGTTTAAGCAGTTCGTCGACGAGAGTGGTTTTACCATGATCGACGTGGGCAATAATGGCAATGTTTCTGATTTTACTAATATCTTTCACTGTGAAAGTCCAAAAATTAAGCTAAAGTTATAAATGGTGATAACAAAAAGCGGGTAACAAATACTAATACCGGAAATCTTTAATATTTATAAATCACCCGGGATTAAAAGAACTGACCATTATAACGGATTACAGCCGACAAATCAGATAATTATTCTCTTTAGGGACTATTTTTAATGAAAATTAGTAACTATTTAATGTATCTGACCGTAACTGTCTGCAGGTACTGTATATCATTCCAGTTTATGCTGAATAATTACGAAAATTAAAGTTTTTTTTCAATTATCCGATACACTTTTTAAACAGACTGACCAGAACCAATCCATAAAAATAAAAAAAGCCTAAATTCCAGAACTCAGGACTGAACGATGACCACAACCACAATGCAAACCGAACCTGTGCAATCTTCTGCCCAACCGATATCTTACAATCAATCCGCTGACGGCTCTCAACACGCTGACGGCTCTCAATACACCAATGGCTTAAGAGCCTTTACTTTCTGGATTTCCAATACCCTCTATGCCATTGATATTGCCCGGGTACTGACCATCAGCCAGGATATGAGTAATATCCAGTCCTTACCCTCCCAGGCCAAAGGTCTGGTAGGCATGGTGGAATTTCAGGGCAGTGCGGTTCCGGTGCTGGATTTTGCTAATTTGCTGGGCTTTAATTCCGGGGTGGAAAAAAATGCCCGGCTTATCCAGCTGCTCAATGAACAGGAAAAAGATCACGTTGAATGGGTATCCGCCCTGGAAAACTCTTTGCTCAATGACACACCTTTTGTAAAAGCAAAAGATCCCCATAAGTGTGCATTTGGGCAATGGTATGATGCGTTTAAATCCCGGGATGAAACCTTAATGGAAGTTCTGGCAGATTTTGACAGACCGCACAAACAGATCCATGCCATGGCGGACAAACTGCTGGATATGAAAAAAGACGGCGATCTGGATCAGGCCTTAAGATTATTGCGCTATGAACGCAATGTCACCCTTAAACGCCTGATGAAACGCTTTGAACAGGCCCGAACTCACTTAAAGGAATCCTCCCGTCAGGTGTTATTATACGTCACTGAAGACGGTATCTCGCCCACTGTAGCTCTGCGCATTGATGATATTAATGACGTGGTGGATTTTAAACCGGAACAGTTTAAACCTATGGATCGGATTAATTCTATTTTAAATGGTGAAGCGGCAGAGTTGATAGTTGCTTATTTAAAACAGACTGATCAGGCCGACTGCCTGCTGATTGATGCGACCAATTTGATTAAACTGGCACAGAGTTAAAGCCTTAACTGGCTTTAATTTTTACTTTAAACACCACGCCTTCTACTCCGGTTACTTCTACCTGAGTGCCCACTGGGGCATCTTCCCCGTGCACTTTCCAGGTGGAGTCATCTACCTTGATTTTACCCATACCGTTAACAATCGGTTCCACCAGGTTAAACGTCCGGCCGATATACTGTTCGGCCCGGCGGTTCAAATGCAGATCATTTGACTCAGTTTTTAAATGCGTCTGAACCCAGCGCCAGAAAATAATACTGGCAATGGATAACAGAGCAAATAAAGTCATCTGGATCTGCCAGGATAAATCCGGCTGTGCCAGCATCACCAGCCCGACGATTCCGGCCGCAATACCCAGCCACATCAGAAAAACACCTGGGCTTAACATTTCAAGAATAATAAGGATTAAGGCAAAGGTCAGCCAGTGCCAGAATTCCAGGTGGGTAATAAAGGGTTCCATTTTTATAGTCTCTCTATAACAAATTTATACGATAAGCAATATTCAGTTCCTTCTCCCTTTGGGAGAAGGTCAGGATGAGGGGATTTTTATATTATATTTTTAAGCATCGCTCTTTTTGTTGTACACTTCTTTAGCCAGCTCACCAATTCCACCAATAGCACTGATCACCCCGGAAGCTTCCAGAGGCATAAATACCAGTTTCTGGTTATCAGCCATACCGATTTCTTTTAAGGCTTCAACATATTTGGTGGCTACAAAGTAATTAATAGCATTAATATCGCCCTTATCAATGGCCTGGGAAACGACCAGAGTGGCCCGAGCTTCTGCTTCAGCCAGTCGCTCCCGTGCTTCTGCTTCACGAAATGCCGCTTCTTTCTCACCTTCTGCTTTTAGAATGGCACCCTGTTTTTCACCCTCAGCCCGCAGAATTTCCGCCTGACGCTCACCCTCAGCTTCCAGAATACTGGCCCTCTTTTCCCGTTCCGCTTTCATCTGCCGGGCCATGGCATCCACCAGATCCATGGGCGGTGCAATATCTTTAATCTCTATCCGGGTGACCTTCACGCCCCAGGGGGTAGTGGCATCATCCACTACCGACAGGAGTTGTGTATTAATTTCATCCCGCTTGGACAATAATTCATCCAGATCCATAGAGCCCATTACAGTTCTGATATTGGTCATGGTCAGATTTAAAATGGCATGCTCCAGGTTATTCACTTCATAAGAGGCCTTGGCACTGTCCATGGCCTGAAAAAACACCACCCCGTCCACTTTGACCATAGCATTATCTTTGGTAATGATTTCCTGAGAAGGAACATCCATAACCCGTTCCATCATATTCACCCGCTGACCAATAGAGTCCATTACCGGCACAATAAAATTCAGGCCCGGTCTTAATGAGCGGGTATAACGCCCAAAACGCTCCACGGTATATTCCATACCCTGATCCACTTTTTTGACCCCTAAAACAATCAGCACAATAACCAGTGCCAGCAAGCCTATAACAAATGCATCCATTCCTGTTCCTCCGGATTATGGTTTTAATTCTTAGTAACTACTCAGTATAAATAAAAGTAAAGTAGACAGTCACGCTCAGGTACACTGAATAGTTTTAATTTTTATTCACTAAACAAAGACTAGCCGACAAGTCAGCCCGCATCAAGTAAAACCTTAAACCTGTAAAGTGCACACTGATGAACAGGCTGTATTCTGCTATGATATGCCGAACAGAAGAAACTGAAACCAATTAAAACCAGGACAGAAAAACCACCAATATGGCAGAAAGTAACTATTTAAAACCACCCAAACGGCTGATGCGTCATGTGGGAAGGGCTATCGCTGATTTTGCTATGATTAAAGACGGTGACCGTATCCTGCTGGGTGTTTCCGGCGGCAAGGATTCCCTGTCCCTATTACTGATCCTGCATCATCTGAACCAGTATGCACCGGTAAAGTTTCAGCTGGGTGCCGTCACGGTCGATCCCATGATTGAAGGCTTTGACCCATCACCCTTAAAAGAATATCTGAAACAACTGGGCATCCCCTATTTTTACCAGCAACAGGCCATTCTGGAACAGGCTGAGGGTTCCATGGACGGCGATTCCTTCTGCTCTTTCTGCTCAAGAATGAAACGCGGCATCCTCTATAATACGGCCAGAAAAGAAGGCTACAATATTCTGGCTCTGGCCCAGCATCTGGACGACCTGGCTGAAAGCTTCCTGATGTCTGCCTTCCACAATGGCAAACTGCAGACCATGAAAGCCAACTACACCATTGGAGCCGGGGATTTACGGGTGATCCGCCCCCTGGTTTATGCCCGTGAAACCTTAACCACCGCCTATGCCGAAGCGGCCGGTTTACCGGTTATTCCGGACAGTTGCCCGGCCTGTTTCAGTATGCCGACTCAGCGTGAGCATATGAAACAGCTTCTGGCTCAGGAAGAACAGCATAATAAGAGTTTATTCAGCAGTTTGTTAAAGACTTTAAAACCATTAATGGCGGTTGATCATACATAAAACCAATTGTTCTTGTTATATAAAGATAAAACACGCCGCTTAGTATCAGGCTCGCCTTGTGCTTTTATGAAGTTTCGGCAGCATGGACAATAAATTGCTCCTGCATTTATTGCATTTCCGCCATCCATGGCGGTCACGCTGCCGAAAAGCCCCCAGGGAAGGGTTTACGGCGTCTTCATAAAAGTACAAAGTGAGCCTGATACGGACTTAATTCATATCCCGTTAAAACACTCTATTCCTCAACAATCTCATAATCATGGGTAATATCCACCGTCTGAGCCAGCATAATAGAGGCAGAGCAGTATTTGGTCGCGGATAATTCCACCGCACGCTTAACCATTTTCTCTTTTAACTCTTTTCCCGTCACAATAAAGTGAATATGAATTTTAGTAAAAACCTTAGGGTCAGTTTCCGCACGTTCAGCACTGAGCTCTGCAACACAATCAGTAACATTCTGACGGGAACGCTGCAGAATCAGCATAACATCAAAAGAAGTACAGCCTCCCAGGCCCATCAGCATCATTTCCATGGGACGGATACCCAGGTTTTTGCCTCCCAGTTCCGGCGGACCGTCCATTACCACTGCATGCCCGCTGCCGGACTGCCCCATAAACATCACATTTTCAAGCCATTTAATTCTTACATTCATTACTTAACCTTTGTCTTTAATATTGACCCTTAACATTAGCAGTTATAATTTTTACTTTTTATAAAATAACGGATAAATCTGTCTGTCATGGATTATTTCACAAAAAACCAAATAATATCCACAAATACAAGCCATTAAATGTGAAATGCTCGAAAGATTTTCTATTAAATCATCACACTTTTTTATTTTCGTGGTATGCTAATAAATTAAGAAAAGTGGACTTTCTACATACGGGACTCTAAGAGCCCGACAGAGTACAATACAGAAACGTGCTTATAGACAGCCTCCACTTGCCAGTTCATGGTACCAGCAATAAAAAAAGCAGATTGATATGTCGATTGTAAATTTAAAAGAAGAAAACCCAGCCATTACCGAATTTCTCACTTATTGCCACAAACGCAAGTATCCGGCAAAAAAGACCATTATCCATGCCGGAACTGAATCCGATACCCTGTACTATATTGTTAAAGGCTCAGTTTCTGTTTTACTTGAAGACAAGGATGACCACGAAATTGTGCTCGATTATCTCAATGACGGCGATTTTTTCGGAGAAATGGGACTGTTTTCTGAACCTTCCAACCGCAGTGCCTGGGTAAAAGCCCGTACTGACAGTGAAATTGCAGAAATATCTTATGCCAAATTTAACAGTTTACGACAGGATCTGCCTGATGTACTGTTTGAAATATCCACCCAGATTGCCAACCGGCTGCGTAAAACCAGCCGAAAAGTCGGCGATCTGGCCTTTCTGGATGTTACCGGGCGCATTGCCGGCACCCTGCTGGAACTGGCCAAACAACCCGACGCCATGACCCATCCGGACGGTATGCAGATTAAGATCACCCGTCAGGAACTGGGTAAAATCGTTGGCTGCTCCAGAGAAATGGCTGGTCGGGTACTAAAAATACTTGAGGAACAGGAGCTTATCCACGTTAAAGGCAAAACCATTGTTATCTTTGGTACTCGATAAGCGGTTATTGCCATTCTGATTACTGGCGGTTTAATTAGCGTGCATCCAGCAATTGCTCTGCTCTTAAGTTCCCCCCCTAAATAAGGGGGGAAGTTAAAATCTTAATAAACGGATGGAAACTAACTAACCATCTTACTAGCTATGGAAAAATACATGAGTCTTGAAATTGACTACTATTCTGATGTCCTGTGTATCTGGGCTTATTCTGCAAAAATAAAACTTGATGAAATAAAAAATCAGTTCGGCGACCAGGTGAATATTAATTATCGCTATACCCCGCTATTTGTTGATATGCATGCCATGCTGGAAAAAAACTGGGCTGAGCAAGGCGGACTGCCGGCCTATAACCAGATGATGCATAAACTGGGCGGCATGTTTCCCTATGTGGACATTCACCCTGACATCGGCCTGAAAAACCTGCCGCATTCTTCCGCCTGCTGTCACCATTTTATAAAAGCCGTGGATATTCTCGAACAGCGGGGAGAAATCCAGTCTCAGGATAAAGACAATACCCTGCTGGAACAGATTGACTGGCGGATCCGCCAGGGCTACTTCCGTGATGCAGAGGATGTATCACAGCTGAGCATTATGCTGTCCTATGCTGAGCAGTTAGACATTCCCCGGGATAAGCTGGAAATAGTGCTGAACAGCGGTGAAGCCATGGCCGCACTGGCCTCCTGTACTACCGATGATAAACAGAAAACCATTGACGGCAGCCCCAGCTTTGTACTCAATGAAGGCCGCCAGAAGCTTTACGGCAATATTGGTTATCACATTATAGAAGCCAATATAAAAGCCCTGCTGGAAAAACCGGACAACAAACCGTCCTGGTATTAATGATTATCACTTAGGCTGATTACAGATAAATGAAAAAAATCTTCCTGGTTCTATTTGTTTTAACCGTGCTTACCCTGACTGTTCTCAAGGGCAGTTTATGGTATCTGACCGAACAGTTTATTGAACAGCAGATCGTACAGGCCAAGCCCTTTGTGCAAATCAGCTACAAAGACTTTGAAACTTCTCTCGCCGGCAGTGCAACCGTCCATAAGCTGAAGGTCTATATTCCTTCAGTGGATGAATCCATCCGCATTGACTCCATTAAATTTACAGCACCCAATCTGATTAGCCTGCTAACCATGGACAGTCAGCTTCAGAACGGTCAACTACCGGAAGCACTGAGTTTAATTGTTAAGGGCTACAGCATTAGTTTAAACGGTAAAATTATGCAGCTGCTGGATAACCCGGATGTGGAACCTTCTCAGGTAGAAGTATTTTCCACCCTGGCCTGCGGTGATGTCTATCGGATCGGCAGTAAGGCATTGTCAAAAATGGGTTACGATGAGCTGATCAGTGATCTGGTTTTAAGTTATCAGTACCAGCCCAATCTGAAAAAACTGTCTTATATTATCCAGTACCATATTCGTGATATGACCAATTTTAATATCTCTGGTGATCTGACTGGTATCAGCAGCCTTAACGACTTCAAAAAAGGTACGGTCCAACCGGGTAAGTTGATTGTGGAAATTATTGATGATTCCTATATTGAACGTAAAAACCGTTTCTGCGCCAACGAGGAAAAGCTGGAGGTTGCAGACTATATTAACAAACACCTGACCCAGGTGAACGAATACCTGGCTTCTTTTGGTATTAAACCTGAAGAAGGGCTGTTAAATGCCTATAAAAAAGTGCTGCAGACATCCGGAGCCATCAGTTTTGAAGCTGATTTAAGCAAGCTGAACGGGCTGCAGGAAATACAGACCTTTATGCCTAATGATCTGATCCAGTTTATCCGTCTTAAACTGTATGTGGACGGAAAGCGTATTAATGAAATCTCCATTGATATTGATAAGGATAAGCTGGCAGAAGTGGCCACCAGTGATGAGATCAAACTGGAAACACCGGATCAGATTGAGAAAAAGAAAGCCATTATTATAAAGAAATACCGACCGGTTGCCGCAGCCAACCTGAAAAACTTTAAAGGCTACCGGGTTAAAATAGCCACCGTTAAAGGCAAGCATTATAAGGGTACACTGAATATCCGTGATGCTTATTATATTGAAGTGATAGACCGCATGCGCTCAGGCAATATTACCTATCCGGTTCATATCGATGATATTAAATCAGCCCAGGTGTTTTTTTAATACCGTATGAATGGCTGAGCTTAACAGTGTCAGTTCCTCTGTACTGATAATATAGGGCGGCATAATATACACCAGCTTATTAAAGGGACGCACCCAGACCCCGGCCTCTGCAAATGCCGCCTGCAGCTGCTGCATATTAACCGGCTGTTTCACTTCCACCACACCAATAGCGCCTTTAATCCGTACATCAGCTACCGCAGACAGTTGACGGCAGGGTTCAAGCTCCTCTTTAAGCTGCTGTTCAATACGCTTAATATTTGCCTGCCAGTTGGAACTGAGCAAAAGCTCAATACTGGCATTGGCAACGGCACAGGCCAGCGGATTGGCCATAAAGGTCGGGCCGTGCATTAAAACACCGAAACCGTCCGCACTGATCCCATCCACCACTTTTTTGCTGGTCATAGTGGCAGCCAGAGTCATATAGCCGCCGGTTAGGGCTTTGCCCAGGCATAATATATCAGGCACAATAGCAGCCTGCTCATACGCAAAAAACGTCCCTGTTCGCCCAAAACCCGTGGCAATTTCATCCAGAATCAAAAGTACCTGATACCGATCACATAGTGCTCTTAACTGCTGAAGATAGTCTGCACAGTAAAAATGCATGCCTCCCGCACCCTGTACAACAGGCTCAATAATCACCGCACAGATGGCATCCTGATTCTGGCTGAGCAGACTTTCCAGTTCTGCAATATTAGTAGATCCATCAGGATTACATTCTGGCTGCGGAGCAAAAAGATGCTGCGGAAGAATATCCCTGAACATGCTGTGCATACCGTTAACCGGATCACAGACCGACATACCACCCAGAGTATCTCCATGATAACCGCCCCGAACCGTAAGCAGTTTCTGTTTATTTTTAAAGCCCTGAGCATACCAGTACTGTATGGCCATTTTAATGGCCACTTCCACAGATACCGAGCCGGAGTCAGCAAAAAAAACATACTGCAGAGGTTCCGCCGTTAAATCAACCAGCTTTTGAGCCAGTTCCACAGCCGGACGATGGGTCAGGCCGCCAAACATAATATGTGACATGGACTTTAGCTGCTGTTCAACAGCCTCATTTAACACCGGATGATTATAACCATGAATAGCCGCCCACCAGGAGGACATACCATCAATCAGTTCACGGCCATCAGTCAGTTTAATGTGCACACCCTGAGCCGATGCCACGGCATAACAGGGCAGCGGTTCTGTCATACTGGTATAGGGATGCCAGATATGCTCCCGGTCATAAGCCAGAAGTGAATCGGTGTTGCTGAGAGGTGTATTGTTTTGCAACGGCATTTTAATGGCCACGGCGTTAACCGCTCTGTTAATCAGGCATTAAATAATTCAGCCAGCTTTTCACCCGGCTGTTCGGCACGCATAAAGGACTCACCCACCAGAAATGCATTAACCTTGTGCTGACGCATCAGGGCCACATCTTCAGGCCGGTGGATAGCGCTTTCAGTAACCACAATCCGATCTTCCGGGATCATATCCAGCAGTTCTATTGTAGTATTAAGCGTGGTTTCAAAGGTTCTTAAATTTCGGTTATTAATACCCATTAAACGTGTGGACAGTTTCAGCGCTCGTTCCAGTTCCTGCTGATCATGCACTTCCACCAGTACATCCAGCCCCAGTTCATGAGCCAGGGATGAAAACTCACTGAGCTGGGTGTCACTGAGACAGGCCACAATCAGTAAAATCGCATCCGCGCCAATCAGACGAGCCTCATATATCTGGTAAGGATCAATCACAAAATCCTTGCGCAGCACCGGCAGGCTGCAGGCATTGCGGGCTTCCTGCAGATAGGCATCACTGCCCTGAAAAAAATCAATATCGGTCAGCACTGAAAGACAGGCGGCACCGCCCTTTTCATAGGACTGAGCAATTTCTGCCGGGACAAAGTGTTCCCGGATCAGTCCCTTGCTGGGTGAAGCTTTTTTAATTTCTGCAATAACTGCAGATTTTCCAGCCTTAATTTTATTTTCTATGGCCGTTACAAAACCCCGGGTATCGGCCATATCCTGTATGGCTGAAATAATACTGTCCAGAGGACGTCTGGTACATAGGGCATCCACTTCTTCGTGTTTGCGTTTCAGGATTTTAAGCAGGATATCGGGGGTTTTGGGGGTTGTCATTTTTTTGGGTTCAGTATTAAGTGTTAGGTGTTATACGGGTTCTGGTTTGTGATTGGGTATATTTATTTTTTTATTTGTGTCCATGTTTTTTATTCCCTCTCCCTTTGGGAGTAAGGTCAGGGTGAGGGTAACCTTTAATTATTAAATGATTGTGTTAGTTTTGCCAGTTGGTTGAGTTTTTCTCTGGCGGCGCCGGAGCTGATTATTGCTCCGGCTTTATTTATGCCCTCTTCCAGGGTGTCGGCCAGACCGGCGCAGTAGATGGCGGCACCGGAATTCAGGGTAACAATATCACGGGCGGCGCCGGGGATATCGCTGAGTACGGACTGAACCATAGCCAGTGACTGTTCTGCTCCAGCCACAATAATATCATCAATACTGCTGCAGGACATGCCAAACTGTTCGGGGTTAATGGTGTAGTGTTTTATCTGGCCGTTATTGAGTTCGCAGACATAGGTGTCTCCAGCCATGCTGATCTCATCCATACCATCGGCGGAATGCACTACCATTACATGTTCACTGCCGAGGTTCTTCAATACTGTGGCCAGCGGTTCCAGCCATTCTTTAGCAAAAACACCCAGCAGCTGATTAACGGCACCGGCCGGATTGGTCAGCGGCCCCAGCAGGTTAAAAATGGTACGGATCCCCATTTCCTTACGCGGCCCTATGGCATGTTTCATGGCGCTGTGATGCAGCGGAGCAAACATAAAGCCGATACCCAGCTCTTTAATACATTGTTCTACCTGATGGGCAGAGAGGTTCAGATTAATTCCCGCGGCTTCCAGAATATCGGCGCTGCCGGAAGTGCTGCTTACCGAGCGGTTGCCATGCTTGGCTACTGTGGCACCGGCGGCAGCAACGACAAAACATGAGGTAGTGGATACATTAAAGGTATGCAGTCCGTCCCCGCCGGTACCCACAATATCCACCACATGGGAACCCTCTGCTGTTACCGGTGTCACCAGTTCGCGCATGACACTGGCCGAAGCGGTGATTTCATCCACCGTTTCCCCTTTCATACGCAAGGCCACCAGCAGTCCGGCAATCTGTGCTGACGTAGCACCGCCGGTCATGATCTGACGCATGACTTTTTCCATATCCAGTATGGCAATATCTTCACCTTCTACGGCTTTTGCCAGTGCGGTTTTTATATCCATAATTATGTATCCAGAAAATTCTGCAGCATTTCATGCCCATGCTGACTTAAAATCGATTCGGGATGAAACTGCACGCCTTCAACAGGCAGGGTTTTATGTTTTACCGCCATAATTTCATCCATCTGGCCGTTATCCGTTTTTGTCCAGGCGGTAATTTCCAGACAGTCCGGCAGCGTTTCTTTTTCAATAACCAGTGAATGATAACGAGTGGCTTCAAAAGGTGATTCCAGCCCTTTAAAAACGCCCTGGTTATTATGGTGCATCATAGAAGTTTTGCCATGCATTATTTGTCTGGCATGCACAATGTTACCGCCAAAGGCCTGACCAATACTCTGATGCCCCAGGCAGACCCCCAGGATGGGCAGCTTGCCTGCAAAATAATGAATGGCCTCAATGGAAATACCCGCTTCATTGGGCGTACAGGGGCCTGGTGATATCATCAGGTGATCAGGATTTAAGGCGGCAATTTCCTCTACAGTGATTTCATCATTGCGGAACACCTTAACGTCCGCTTTAAGTTCGCCCAGATACTGTACCAGGTTATAGGTAAAGGAGTCGTAATTATCAATCATTAGCAGCATAATTATTCCTCCCCGCACTGACTGTTAACATTGGAATCCAGCCCGCATTCTGCCATGGCCACGGCACGGAACACACCGCGCCCCTTATTCATGGTTTCATCCCATTCATTCCTGGGTATGGAGTCAGCCACAATACCTGCCCCTGCCTGTATATGCAGCTGTTTATCTTTAATGACGGCGGTACGGATGGCAATGGCGGTATCCATATTACCGGACCAGGAGATATAGCCCACTGCACCGGAATAGATACCCCGCTTTACCGGCTCCAGTTCATCAATAATTTCCATAGCACGGATTTTTGGTGCGCCGCTGACTGTACCGGCCGGGAACGTGGCTTTTAAGGCATCCATAACACTCATATCTTTTTTCAGCTCACCTTCTACATTGGAAACAATATGCATAACATGAGAATAACGCTCAATAATCATTTTATCCGTCAGTTTTACGGTACCGATTTCTGAAACCCGGCCGGCATCGTTACGCCCCAGATCAATCAGCATCAGGTGTTCGGCCAGTTCTTTCGGATCGGATAATAAGTCCTGTTCCAGTTGTCTGTCTTCAGCTTCAGTTTTACCTCTGGGACGGGTACCGGCAATAGGGCGAACGGTGATCTTACCGTCTTCCACCCGAGTCAGAATTTCCGGTGAAGAGCCGACAATATGAAACTCATCCAGATCCAGAAAATACATATACGGAGACGGATTTAAACTGCGCAGAGCCCGGTACAGATCCAGCGGCGGGGCATTAAAGGGTATGGACAGACGCTGGGATATAACCACCTGCATGGCATCCCCTTCCACAATATACTCCTTAATACGAGCCACGGCTTTTTCAAAGCCATCCTGGGTAAAACCGGATACAAAGTCAGCTTCCTTAACCTTTGTGATCTGAGTATGGGGCTTATAGGCGGTATCGGAACTGCGCAAACGCCGGGCCAGTTCCTTAAGACGCTGCGTAGCCTGTGTCCAGGCCTGTTCAATATCGGTATCGGCCTCCATATGGGCATGCACAATCAGGTACAGCTTGCCGCTAAGGTTATCAAATACCAGAACCTCTTCAGATACCATTAATAAAATATCCGGGGTCCCCAGAGGATCGTCCTTAGTGGTATTTTTTAAGCGCGGTTCGATATATCCAATGGTTTCATAGCCAAAATAGCCCACCAGACCGCCGGTAAAGCGGGGCAAATTGCTTTGTTCGGATAAATGTTCCGGGATTTTATACTGGGCCTGAAACTGTTCTATCCAGGACAGAGGATCGGACTCTGTCAGTTCTTCTATGACCTGGTTATTTTCCACTACCTGGATCTGTTCATTACGAACTTTGATAATGGTCTGACAGGGTAAACCAATAATAGAATAGCGGCCCCATTTTTCACCGCCCTGTACCGATTCCAGAAGATAGGAATACGGACCTTCGGCCAGTTTTAAATAGGCGCTTAAAGGGGTATCCAGATCGGCGAGGATTTCGTAAACCACCGGTATACGGTTATAGCCTTCCCCGGCCAGTCTGGTAAATTGTTCTTTAGTGACAATAGACATAAGTTACTCAATAATAATTTAGTTTAGATGTGGTGTTTTTTATAACACTCTTTATAACAGCATGTTTCAGTTTAACTGTTTAAAGTTAATGTTTAACGCCACCATCGTTCTTTTAACTGCTTGTTATTGAGTAAATTCATATCAATAATTTAAAAAATTTTATAAAGTTATAACAGCTCTTTTAATTCCACCATAGAGTCAATCACCGCATCAGGATTCGCCTCACGGATATCCACACCGTGGTTATAGCCGTAACTCATACAGATGATCTGAAAACCGGCGGCACGGGCCGCTTTGACATCAGAGATGGAATCGCCCAGCATCAGCGAATCTTCCGCAGCCACACCCAGTTTTTCTGCTGAATAAAGTAAAGGCATGGGATCAGGCTTTTTCCTTTCCAGGGTATCACCACTGACCACTGATTCAAAGTAATCAAATAAACCCAGATCCTTTAGCAAGGGATGGGTAAATTCTGCGGCTTTATTGGTCACACAGCCCAGCTTGTAGCCCGATGCTTTAAGATATTCAACACCCTCTTTAACACCGGGATACAGACAGCTGCGTTTGGAGGTGTTTTCTTTATACAGCTCCATAAAGATGGGATAGCCTGTATTGAACAGCTCTTCATCAGGCTCACCCTCAAGCTGACCAGTCAGGGCACGCCGGACCAGACGTTCTACTCCGTTACCCACCCAGTGGCGGACTTCACCTTCGCCATAAGGTGTCATACCTAATTGCTTAAGCATTTCATCTACGCAATAGGCCAGATCCGGTACACTGTCCACCAGGGTCCCATCGACGTCAATAAGAACCATTTTTGGTTTTCTAATCATCTGAAATGACCTGCTGTTATTTGCCGACTTTGGCTAATTCAGCACGCATCTGATCGATAGTGGCCTTATAGTCTTCAGTATTAAAAATAGCAGAACCGGCCACAAACATATCAGCACCGGCTTCAGCGATTTCAGCAATATTGTTAACCTTAACACCGCCGTCAATTTCCAGACGAATGTCATAGCCGCTGTCATCAATTATTTTACGGGCTTCGCGTAACTTGTTCAGGGTTTCAGGAATAAAGCTCTGGCCGCCAAAACCTGGATTAACTGACATCAGCAGGATTACATCCACTTTATCCATAACGTGTTTAAGCAGACTTAAAGGGGTGGCAGGATTAAACACCAGACCGGACTTACAGCCATTCTCACGTATCAGGGACAGGCTGCGGTCAACATGCTCAGAAGCTTCCGGATGGAACGTAATATAGCTGGCACCGGCTTTGGCAAATTCCGGAATAATACCGTCCACAGGCTTAACCATCAGATGTACATCGATATCCTGCTTAATACCGTAGTTTCTCAGGGCTTCACAGACCAGAGGACCAATGGTCAGAACCGGTACATAATGATTGTCCATGACATCAAAGTGAATAACATCGGCGCCGCTGTCCAGAACATTGACACATTCTTCACCTAAACGTGCGAAATCAGCCGATAAAATAGATGGTGCAATTAAAGATTTTGCCATGACAAATCCTCATAAAATAAATAAGATAGAGAGAGCATCGCAATGGCCTGGTTGCCAGGACTCAGGTAGCAGACTCACTTAAAATGCTCACTAAATGTAAAAACTAATCTAATATTTTAAACGATAACTATGAAAATATCAGCATTTAATCCACCGAAACCACAGAAAATAAGCATTTTCTTATTAATTGCCCTGACTGCGCTTCTCTTTATGCACACGAGTAATGTGCTGGCATCCAGCATTAATACCGAGAGCGAGCAGCGCTGGGCGGAACAACTGGAAGACAATATTGTTACCGGTGAGCCGCTTTATCTGCCTTCGGGTGCTGATAAACAGAGCGAGAATGCTTTTTTTGCTATTGTTACCCAGGAAACTACTGAAAAAGCTTTAGGCGCCATTATTCTTATCCATGGCACCGGCGCCCACCCCGACTGGGGAGATGTGATCCACCCTTTAAGAGTTGAGCTGCCGGATAAAGGCTGGGCAACACTGTCTATCCAGGCGCCTTTGATTTATCCTGATAAAAAGGATCCCAAAAGCCGCAGGGAAGTGATTGAAGCCTCTCTGCCCAGAATCCAGGCAGCTGTTGATTATCTGAAGCCCAATTATTCTAAAATCGTTATTGTCGCCCATAGTTTCGGCACCTTAATGGCGCTGGATTATCTGCAGAAACACGCTTCAGATACTCTGCAGGATGATACACCGGTTATTAAAGCCGCCGTTATTATCGGCACGCCTTCTCAGGCTAAGGAAATTCCCCTGAACAGCTCTGCCATGATTGAAAAAATTACGATTCCTCTGCTGGATTTATACGGCAGTAATGATTTGAACAGTGTTATGAATTCAGCCAAAGCCCGCAAAAAAGCAGCGCATAAGGCGGGCAATCAGCATTATCGCCAACATGAAACACTGGGGGCCAATCATTTTTATCTTGGCCTGGATGAGGAACTGGTCAATTATGTGCACCACTGGCTGAAAAAAACACTTGATAATTATCAATAACCACCTATAAGCTAAGCAGAATCCGGGAGTTTTGTATTATTTTGAATACAATTTTTTTATTTTATCCGGTATTTTTATTATAATTTTGCTTATTTGGATAATTACTTAAAATGAAAAGGGATTTTTATGTACTATTCTACGGATGAGTTCACATATAAGCGCTCTATATACAGT
>Ga0256831_1000278_pt1 | contig 27134 bp, 47 predicted proteins | sample 132544metaG_FD_189087 | JGI IMG/M metagenome (GOLD analysis project Ga0256831, IMG submission 189087) | Hydrothermal vent microbial communities from Lau Basin, Pacific Ocean - 132-544 | ecosystem: Environmental > Aquatic > Marine > Hydrothermal vents | place: Pacific Ocean: Lau Basin | collected... | reverse complement strand
GCTTCCGGCCAGGGGCTTTACACCTCAGACCCGATTGGTGTAGTGGGGGAGTGGGTTCGGGTAGAGCACACCTGGGACATAGATACTGCCTACTACGATACGTCTTCCACGTCGAAACTTTATATCTATGGCAACCACAACGGCCAGGACTCTCGTATACTCGTCTCGGCCCCCCAACTCGAAAACACCACCTGTTTGGTGGGGGCGACCGGCTACACACCGGCCATCCGGTCTATAAGCGAATATGCAGAGTTGCCGCCTGGGGTGCTCAAGCAGATTTCAACTGACGAGGACTTCTTGTTCTCGGCGTGGCTGAAGCGGGTGCGTTACTTCGACAAGAGCAAGCGCGCGGATGTGCTGTACCTAGAGGACAGCACCACTGGCAACCCCCCATTCCCGAAGATCCATATCTATCAGCAAGACGACACGGTACATGCGCACGTTGTTGACGATGGGCAGCACGAGGTGAATCTCGCGTCAGCCAACGGAGCGATGAACGACGAACAGTGGCACCACGTGGCCTTGCACCTCAAGCGCAACGCCACCGGCCACGACGAAGTGCGGTTGTACGTAGACGGCGCTGTGGTGGACTCTGATCTGGCGACGCTCAACCCGCAGGGCTTGGACGTAGGCGGTTTTGCCAATGACGCGCACTACATTGGTTCCAGTGTTGCCGGCAGCGTCAACGGTTCCTGCAACTCCGCAATTCTCAACGGCTTAATGTTTAACACCTATATCCAGTCGCCGGATTCTGATCCGGGGCCAGCGCTCCAGCAGGAGTATAACCTTATTCGCGCGCTGGAGAGCAATGACTTCGCGTACTGGGGGGACGCCACCGACGGCGCCCGAGCGTCGCTCATTTCCCGGCCGTCAGATGCTGGTGTGATGCGTGTGCTGGCCGACCGCGGCTGGACTGTTTTTGATCCTGCCAGTGCGCAGCTGTGGGGCAAGTACGGCCGCGGCTGGACGAAGCTGTTCGGGCTGATTGAGGAGCTGCCCTACGGGCCGTCTGGCACGTCGTTGTGGGTTGGCGCTGGCAGTAGCTCGTCGGCAAACTGGCTGACTCGCTGGGGGATTGGGTCGTTGCACACGTGGCATTCGGGAATCAACGCGGCCGACTACGAGTTCGCGGAGCGGCACGGTCCCTGGTTCAGGACATACAAATACAACCTCAATGACGGCGAGCGCCACACCGAGGCTCTGACTGGCGGCATGACCGCCCGCTGCAAAGCGGGGCAAAGAGCTACCATGCGCATGTTGGTGCGTAGCGATAGCGGGTATGTACCAAGCCACTTCAGCTTCTTCAACCAGGACGGGCACCACAGCGAGCCCACTTACTCAACACGCTTGCGGGGGAATGTCTACTTTGTCTACGCCAGCCACTACTTCGATAGCTGTCCGGGTGACGGGCGCATGCGCGCGGTTGACATCCCCCTGGAAGACCAGCCATACGAGTGGCTCGATATATCCCACCCCGCGTTGTTCAATGCGCCAGGCAACGGTGGCCCCTACTTGTATCCGTTCACGTGGGGGAAGAGCACGTTGGCAAACACGGGCACGTTTGGCGCGGAATCGCCGGTCACTGCCTACATCAAGTTCGCCCAGGCGTCGCAAATAATGGGGCAAAGCCGTACCGGCACCATAATCATGTCATTCAACCCCATGGCTCACCAGCCGGAAGACCATGCCAACTTGTTCTCCATCGGTGATTACGGGTCTAGCAACGACTTCTTCTACTTGCGTTACGGCGACGCGGCGGCATCTGACAACAGGCTGACACTTTACGCTCACAATGGCGACACCGATGTGGTGGCGTTCGACTTCTCGCTCAACCATACCTTCTCGCCGTGGTCATGGTACTACGTGGCGGTTACATGGGGCGCCGGCCAGGTAACGCTGGGGGTGTACGACGAGGGGGGGCACCTGCTTGCCAGCCAGAGTGCAACGTACACCGACGCCGATTTCCCCGACTTTACTCACTACAGCTCCGGGGGGTCAGACATGATCCGGCTATTTGGCCCCGGAGAATACATAGCCAGCCTCAACGCCGCAGTTGGCCCCGCCGCCTTCCACCAAGACAAGCTCTCGGGCATCGACGACGCTGTGGCGGTGTTGGCGCGAGGACGCCTGGCTGTGCTCGGCCGCAGCTCGTATTTAGCCCGCCCCTTGACCACAATGGGATAATGGAGTGAGCATGGGAGCGATCAAAGGCGCATCAGTCTTCGGGAGCGGGGTGGCGTTGCCGACCCGCTCTAACCGGGTGCCGGACAACCGGCAGTATGGTGGCACTTTTTCGGTGCATGGCATAAAGGCGTCTCAGGCGAGTCGGTCCAATGATGAGAACAGCGCTGCCGACCTCGGCAAGGTCCCGGTGGTCAACAGCCTAGCAGGTTCTGAAGTGGTGTACACGCTCGGCAACGGGGAGAGTCTTGTTCTCAACTCGTTCCCCTTAGCGTTGGTCTACTACGAAACTGGCAACGTGAAGTTGCAGATTTACATCGATGATGTGGGCGGCTGGAGGACAATAGGCACCATCGTTAAGGGCGCTATGGCCATGGTGCCTGGCGGCCGCAACGCCCGCCTGTACAATGACTCTGCCGATAGCGCAGATGTTTACCTAACACAAATGGGGGTTGACTACCTTGCCGGGCACAACTGATGGGTTTGACGTGTTCCCCGAGGGGGCAACTATTGGCAACGGGGCGCCGATGGTGTCATCGTGGATGGCCCACAGGCGCCCCCGCGCGGGGGGTTTGTTGACCGCCATGGACGGGCTGCACGTTGTCGACCCTGACCTAGTAAGCATGTACACGCATGCCCAATTCACATTGGCTGACGGCTACTACAGCGAGCTGCCGTACACGCTGTTGTTGGTCACGGCCGACAGGGCAGTCGGGCTTATGGTCCGCGACCGCGACGGGTACGGGCATTTTTTGGGCTACGCGCACCGAACAGTCCCCGTTTTTAACGGCTCTGGCAACTTCTACTTAAAAAACTCCTCTGGTGGCACTGCCACTGTAGACGTGTACAAGCTACTCCCCGAGTCGGGAAAGGGGTTTACGTGAGCGACTCTCACCTGAACAGTATTGAGATGGACTCGCTACCTGACGCAGGCTTCGTGGAGGGTGGCCGAGGCCCAGGTTGTCCTACTGACGTGTCATGTGCATATGGTGACCTGCTTGGGCGCAAAGGGTGGGGCGGCCCTGTCTTGCTGTCCGGCTTCGTGTCGCCAGTGGTTGTGTCTGACACGATGGACTCCGGCTCCGGTATGACCCTGTACGGTTTGCAGTACATAGTTCTGAGCAGCGGCCAAGCAACCATGAACGGTCGCCCGTTGCTGGCGAACCATCCGGTTCTGGTCACCGCGCCATACGGGAGTGGCGTGGAGGTGCATATCAACCAGGACAACACCACCATTACGCGCGTATACGACACAAGGGGGATGATGTGAGTAAAACCGCTACCAGCAGCGTAAAAACCAAAGCGCTAGCACTGACGGGGGCGTTCGAGGGGGCCGGCAAGGCCCCTACAGGCAATTTTGACCAGCAGCTGCTTAGCTGGGGGCCGTTGCAGTGGAACCTGGGGCAAAAGACACTTCAACCAATTTTGTATAACATTGCCCGAAACAGCCCGGACGAGTTCAAGCAGACCATGGGGGAAGATTTTTTTGAGGCTGTGAGCCGCTGGAATATCACTAATTTTGTCAAGGCCCGTATGCTCGACGAGAGCGGCAACCTTGCGCCGGAGTGGGAGAAGCGGTTCGTGTTGCTTTATGACCTTGGTGAAACTCAGCGACAGTTTGAGCGCGCCGCCAAAGCCTACCTCGACCGTGGCGAGCGGTTGTGCGAGGAGCTTGGGTTCGAGACCGAGAGGGGGTATGCGCTGTGCTTCGACATAGCCGTGCAAAACGGAGCACCTCGGCATGACCACATCGAGTCCTATCGCCGGCGCATCGCTGAGAAGCAGTACGAGGACGCGCCAGAGTGGATCAAGTTGAAGGAGCTGGCGTATGCGGTAGCCGGGAGAGCAAATCACCGGTGGCAGCAGGACGTGCTTTCGCGGAAAGTTACCATTGCCGTTGGCGCCGGGACGGTTCACGGGCAGTTCTATGACCTGGAGCACGACTTTGGCATCAGCTACGACCGCACGTGGTGGAAGCCAGAGTGGCCATGCGGTATCTCCCGCGTGTTCCTCGACGGCCAAGAGCTGGATGTGGCGAAGATCGGGCTCGTTGGAAACAAACTTTACGTGAATACCAAACGGTAGGATGAGATTGGTGGCATGAATGAACCGTAACCAAAAACTGTCCCCGATCCCAGAGCAATGGCTAAAGGCGCTGTCCATCCGCCCACCCGACTTCCGGGCGCTCATGGCGACGTGGATGGACCCCATTGTCCGGCGCAAGGGGCTGTCGGTTTACGAGGAAATGCTACTGGATCCCCAGGTTTACGCTTCGCTGAACTTGCTCAAGTCGGCTGCGCTTTCCCTGGACTTCAACGTAGCCCCACGTGACGACTCGGATGACGCCAAAGGCGCCGAGGTGGCGCAGGAGGTCCAGCAGATGCTGGAGGCGTTCCCCGGGGGCGTGACCGAGTTCATGTACAATGCGCTCTCGGCACTGGAGTACGGCTGGTCGGTCACCGAGGTTGTGTGGGGCGCTACCAGCGACAAAAAGAAGTGGGTGCCCACTAAGTGGGTGCCGCTGCCACAGGCCGTGTACGGCTTCGAGCTGGACGACAAGACTGGCGACCCGATAGGGGTGCGGACTTGGTTTGCGCCGATGTCAACCGGCAAAGTGTGGCCGCTGGAGAACTTCTTCATCATGCGTTGGAACAGCCGCTTCGGCGCGCCATATGGCCGCAGCCAGCTCATGTCAGCGTATGAGGCGTGGTGGATCAAGCAGCTCATCAGGCGCATGCGCAACACCGCCCTGGACCGGTTTGGTTCGCCGTTGATCTTCGCCAAGGTGCCGGTTGGGTACGACAAAAAGAAGCGTGATGCGATCCGCGAGTTCATCGAGAACCTGTACGCCGAGTCCGGACTGGTAGCCGACGACAACGTTCAGATCGAGATACCACAGCCCGGTCTGGGGCAGGGTGCGTCACAGGGGTTCCAGGCGGCCATCGATTATGAGGACGCTCAAATCGCGAAGGGCATTACCGGGGCGACGCTGAACGCCAACGAGTCGCGCGGCACGGGCACCTACGCCCAAGCCAAGGTACACCAGGACAATTTTCTGTACCTGGTCGCCCGAGTCAGCAAGATGCTGGAGGAAACGATCCAACGGCAGATCGTGGACCGCTACTGCCGGTACAACTACAACATGGCGCCCGAGGAGACCCCCGTGGTCAGCTTCGACTCGCCTGAGACCATCGATCTGGGCATGATGGCGAACGTGCTGACGGCGCTGGCGGGGATTCAGGCCATCGATCCTGCCGGCAGCGACAACGACTGGATTCGTGAGAAGCTGAATCTGCCGCCCAAGCAAGAGGATGAGGAGGGTGGCCAACAGCAGCCGCAGGACTACAGCGATTACTTTAGGCAGCTGCTGAACGGCTACCAGGACCAGGATCAGGAGAGCGCTCAGGAACCGGGCGGGGAGCCGCCTAGCGACGAGGAATACGGGGAACAAGGGCTAACTGGGCGTTCCAGTTAGGAGAGGAGAATCACTATGGGTGACGGAAAAGAGACAAACGTACAGCGTCGGTTCGCCCTGTCTGGTGCAGCCGCCGGCAATATCGAGGGGGTGGCGCTGGGGGCAAAGAAGGTGGGCCGCAAGCGCGACTTCCTGAATCTCAAGGCTTTTGCCGCGGCGGAAGACGATGATGAAGAGGTTGAGGCCGGCAACGAGGTACAGGAGGGAAAAAACGCCGACGGTGGTGATGAGCTTCACCAGGAGCTTCTCGACGAGCTCCATGCCGCTTTCGTGGCGGGCATGATAATCGGCAAAGAGGCGCCGGAGATGGTCCCGGACTTCGACGACGAGCTGTCGGTGTTGGAACACGAGTTTATCGAGGCGCTCGAAGAGGCGCATGGCGCCGGCAAACGGGGTGATGACGAGGGCGACGGCGAGGAAGCTGCGTATGCCGCCCCTACTGGCAAACAGCTGATGCCGTCCAAGAAAAACCCAAAGGTCCGCCGCTGGCAGCGCGTTGGCAACGCGGCTGTCAACCTGTATCAGACAGCCCACCGCGCCGGTGCTTTGGTGCATGGCGGGATCGCGGCGGGTAAGTTGGCCACTGGCGATGTCGTAGGCGCGGCGCAGCACGCTGCTCGGGCCGCCGTCCACGGCGGGGAGAGCGCTGAGGTCAGCGCTATCAAGGACGCTGTGAAGGCGGGGCGCGAAGCAAAAGGCGGCAAACTCAAGAAGGTCGGCGTTGGCGTCAAGGAGTTCGCGAAGAAGTCTAACATCCGCGGGGCTTTGCCTACGGCGGCCGCCCTCACGTCCTTGGGCGTCGCCGGGGGTGCCGCTCTTGGCCCTGCTACCGCTTTGGGTCTTGGCATTGGCGGCGCGACGTATGCAACCGGCAAGGCCATCCATGGCGTAGACAAGCTGGTGGGGCACTTCGCCAAGGACAAGCGCCACTCGCACAAGTATTGGCAAAAGAAGCAGGGTTGGGCTGTCAAGCGCATAGCCGAGAAGTCCGGCATCAGCGAGCGGGCAGCGGCCAAGACTTTGGCCAACCTGTACGCCCACCACGCCGGCCAGGGGATGTCCAAGGGTATGGCCCACAAAAAGGCGCTCACTCAGGCCCTGAGCGGCGAGGGCGCCAAATAGAGGAGGTGTAGCGTGAACAAGCTGCACATTGAAAAGGACGCCAAGACTGGCCGCCTGAACATCAAGGGCTTGGCGGTGTGGTCTACTGGCACATTCCACGGTTACGGCAGCCCTCCCGAGGGCGACCAGTTCACCGTGGACGACCTGAAGGAGATGGCCCGTGCGCACGAGGCGGTAGGCGCCAAGATCCGCCCCCGCATCTACGCCGGCCACAAGCTGAACCCATGGCTGAAGTTGTTGGCGCGACCGAAGGGCGAGATCGTCCGACTGTATGTGGACGAGGCTAATGGCAGGCTGCTGGCCGACATCGACGGCGTCGACCCAGCGTTTTGGGAAAAGGCGACCCAGGACGGGGCGAGACTGTCGCCCGATGTCAAGTTCGGCTACACTGACCCCAAGACCGGCCAGCACTTCGACAAGGTAATTGTGGGGCTGGGGGTGCTGGGCGCCGCTCACCCCGCCAACCCAGAGCTGCCGCCAGTGGACGAGTACGTGGCCAATTACTACACCGGCGTTTACGGCGAGGGCTCGAACGTCCACGCCTACGTGGCGCAGCTGGATGCCGACGGCGGTATCCGGTCGTTCGGCGCCCCGGCCGACGTGCCAGTTGACAGGCGTGACGACATCGACGCCCCCGATTCGGTCTACCTGGATCCGGAAAACAAGAAGTATCCGGTGAAGCGGAAGGTTGACGGGGAATGGAAATACAGCAAGAAGGACCTTCAGGATGCCATTCGTCTGGCGAACATGCACGGCGAAAGTGAAATCGCCAAAAAGGCGGAAGGTATCATGAAGAGGGAGTTTGGAGGAGCAATGGGAAATGACACCAACCCCAAGGGTGGCGAAGACAAGTCTTACGCTGCCCCCGAAAACAAGGAGGAAGTGATGGCTAAAGAAAAGGACAGCGCTCCTGCTGTAAACGATACAGCTACCAACAATGAGCTGGATGAGCAGCTGCGCCAATTCGCTGCCGAGCTCAAAGCGGAGCGCGAGGCCCGCCTCGCGGCAGAGGCCCAGGCCAAGGAGGCCGCGGCCAAGGCCGAGGCTGTCGCCGCCATCCTGGAGGCCAAGATGATCGACGACGAGCTGAACCGCGTGTCCAGCTTCGTGGACGGCCTGGTCCAGGAGATGCGGCTAGCCCCAGCTGCTGCTGAGCCGATGAAGAAGTTCTTGACTGCTGCTGCCGGAGTTGGCGGCAAGGTTTCGAGCTACGCTCTGGGCGATCTCGGCGACGACGGCGAGAAGAGCCTGGTGGAGCTGGCTATGGAGGCGCTCAACGCCCTGCCGGTTCCCGAGGGCGTGAGCAAGAGCCTGGCTGCCACAGAGAAGGCAACCAGCACACCGGTAGCCAAGGTTCACAACTACGCATACGACGCCGAGGCGGCTGCCGCCCTGCGTGAGCGCGTGGACGCCTACCGCAAAGAGCACCCCGAGGTCAGCTACCGGGACGCCATGAACAAGGTGCTCGCGGAGAGCGAGTAAGGAGGAGCTGAATGAGCATTGGATACTTTGAAGGCCAAAACATCTACACCCGGGCCTTCATGCCAGACGACGCTGTCACCAACCTCAAGGCGCAGACTTTCGTTAGCCTGAACGCCAGCAAGCGCATCGCCAACACCGCGGCCGGTGCTGTCGCACTGGGTGTGGCGCTTGAGGACTACAGCAAAGACGGTGGCCAGTTCCCTAACCAGGTATGGCCGAACCGCAAGGGTGTCGCTGTGCGCATCCGCGGTACCGCCTTTGTGGAGGCCGGTGCGGCTGTGAGTGCGGGACAGGATCTTGAGGTGGGCGCCAACGGTACGGCCGTTCCCCTCACCACAGGTAAGAAGGTCGGCGTGGCCCTGACGGGCGCTGCGGCCGCTGGCGACATGATCGAGGTTCTGCTCTAAGCAGAGAAGGAGGAATTGAATGCCTTTAAGCGGTGCATCTGCTGGCAACGTAGAGGGCCTGGTACTCAATCCGGCGTTCGCGGGCCTGGTTAGCAGCTACGGTCCGAAAGACATTGGGCTGAGCGTCCACGACCTCTTCCCAGCCCTGACCTTTACCTCAAACGGTAACGGCACGGGCTTTTTCCAGAAGTACAACCTTGACGAGAACTTCCAGCTGCTGGAAGACGAAGACCTGATTCGTCGGCCAGCTTCGGCTGCCAAGAAGTTGAACCGCAGCCGGCGCTTGGAGACCTTCCAGGTCAACAAGCGTCACCTGGACGCTGTCGTCCCCGACGACGTTGCGAAGGTCATTCGCAGCCAAACCGGCGGCGCCGACGACCCCAACGTCACCGAAGTGATGTGGGTCCGCCAGCGCTTGCTGCTCCAGAAGGAGAAGCGCGCGGCCGACCTGGCTCGGGCTTCCGCTTCGGTGGCCGCTGAGCTCACCCCGGCCCACAAGTGGGACGACTATACCAACGGTGATCCAATCGCCGACATCCAGTCGGCTATGGCGGCAGTCCGCAGCAACAGCGGCCTGATCCCCAACGTGGTTGCCATTCCGTGGGAAGTCGCCCTGAAGCTGAGCTATCACCCACGCTTCCGTGTGGCCACCCCTGACGGCGGTAGTGTTCGTTCGGCAACTGAGCGCGCCATCGTCACCGCCGAGGGTATCGCTGAGCTCTTGAAGGCGATCCTGTCTGTCGACAAGGTCGTGATCCTCAAGAGCATGGCGCAGGTTGGCGCCCTCGCGCGCTCCCACAACCTGAACCTTCAGAGCCTGTGGGGCGACGACGTGTTCGTCTACTTCGAGCCACCTAAGAAGGATCTGAACTCGATCCTCTGGGCGGCCGACATCATGGACACCTTCTACTACGGCGGGGTCGACACAGCCGGCGTCTTCAGCTTCTACGACAAGGACCACGAAATGATGGTCCACCGTGTCCGCGAGGACAGCGACATCATCCTGATGCACAAAGAGGTCGCTGCCACCATCCGCGACACCCTGACCTAAACCCAGGAGGTGATGTGACGTGAAGCTCAGATCCAAATACGCAGTGACAGCCAAAACCACCTTCGTGACCAAGCCTGGTGAACTCCTCAGCGATGAGGAGTTCATCGGGCGCCTCATCGCCCTTGGTTTTTCCAAGGACGAAGCTCGGAGGGCGCTGGAGCTGTCGCTGAGCAAGGGGGCCTTCGAGGACGCGGGTGATGTTGGCGAACCCAAGGAGCCCGAGCCCGACGAACCTGACGAGCCCAAAGAGCCGGAACCGGAGCCTGACGAGCCCGAGCCAAACGAGCCCGAGGAGCCCGAGCCTGAGCCGGCGAAACCTGGCCGGCCACGTGGCGCGCGGCCCAAGAAGTCCAAGAAGTAGCGAGTAGGGGATGGGGAACGCATACACTACCATAGATCGAGTGGTGGGCTATTTGCCCACCGATCTTGATGGTTTATCCTTCAACGATCCGGTATACCTTCGCGAAATTGATGACTGGAGCCGGTACGTCGATGACTACCTCAACAGCGTGTATGTCGTTCCCTTCCCCGATTACTCAGCAACACCATCTACCCCCCGCATGATCACCCTCATCACCGAGCTCCTGGTCGTGTACGACCTGTACGTGCGTGCGGGGATGGCGGCCGACAAAGAAGATCCGCGAGTGAACCTCTGGGTGCGCGCGCACCAGATGCTGGACAACCTCCGCAACAAGCTGGTAACCCTAGCGGGCGCCGATGAGGACGGCAGCGGCATCAAGACGGTCCCCGCGGTTCAGGAAACTGGTCCCGGCACCGGCCCAATGTCGTTCGCTGCGCAGAATCGCGAGCTTGGGCCGCCACACGGCCGCACATACGGCGGCCTGCCGCTTAGCACCGACATGCTGGATGACGGGTAGGTAGGCGGTGGCGGACCTTACTATCCTCGACACCATAAAAACGCATTTTGAGGAGCGCACCGGCGACGGTGGCGATATGGCTATCCCGCCTCGCGGCATTCGCTGGACAATCCTCTCCCCATATCCCAAGATTCAAGAAGCCCTGCAACGGGCTATTAAGCAAAAGGGCGGCCACCTGGGCGTCCTTATGCCCTACGAAGACGTAGTGCTCAAACCGGGCCAGCGCGGGCCATACGACGATGACCAGCCGGTGGCCGGCTCGCTGCGCGAGCTGCACTTCTACATTACCGTGTTCATCCGCTCGATCAAGGCGCAGGTCACCGACGGCGCCTTCCTGCTGCTCAGTGACTGGCTGGAGGAGCTCACCCGCTCCTATGCTGTCGACGGCAACGACACCCTGCGGGTTCACAACATCCGCTACATGGGCCTCGACCCCGATTACCTGATTGTAGAAGCGACCGGGTCGATCAAATACTTCACCGATACGTCGCGTGTCCAGTGGCCGAAGCTGCTAGGAGTCATTACCGAAGGCCCAGACGCCGACGGCGACGGGAGCAACGACTTCTGGTTCGACGTGGACCTGAGCTAACAGCTTTTTCGATTGGCAACGAGCGCCGTCCAGTAGGATAAAGAAGGAGGATAGAATGGCTGAATACAGCAACCCAACGTCGCACCCCATCAGTGTTAAACATGGGGGCGACACCTACATTGTGCCTCCCGGGGAAACCCTGAGATTCGACGAACCCGAGCCCAAAGCTGAAGTTCCCATTGCTCCAGCTCCCGAGGGTTCGGAGGATGTGGAAGCCCCAAAAGAAGAGCAAGCAGTTGAGGCGCCGGCATCAAAAAAGGGCCGCAAGCGCGCCTCTAAAGGAGGGAATAAATGAGTCTACAACGACCTGGTGTTCAAGTAGAGGTTAGCAGCCTGAGCGTTGTGCCACCTCTCACACCAGCGCCGAGCACGTTCTTCCTCGTAGGCTACGCCCCATGGGGGCCTATCAACAAGCCTGTCTACGTGGGCGACGTGCGTAAGGCGCAGTACGTCTTTGGTGCTCCAAAAGCGCCCGAGACTGGCATGTGGGTACCCCGCATCCTCGATCACTTCTTGACCACCTCGATGGGTACCGGCCGCGCCTGGGTCGTCCGCGGGTTCGAGTTCGCCTCGGGCAAAACCGAAGACGACTACCGTGCGTTCGTCGTGCTCAACGACGGCCAGAGCACCCCAACCGACGTGATCAAGGTCAAGGGTGCGTGGGCCGGCGAGCTTGGCCTGGACTTCAAGGTGGACGTGATCGATGACACCGCCGGCCGGCGCCAGATTTACCTCTGGGGCCGCTACGGCAAGGAAGTGTTTACCTGGGGCAGCACCCAGGCGGAAGTCGAGGCTGCTATCACCGAATGGAACAAGAAGGCCGACGCCTTCGCCAGCGACTTCCGACTTGAGCTGGTGAACTACGTGGCTGCTGGCCCCGCCGTGACGGACGCCAACGCCCATGTGCTGTTCAAGCCGACCGCTGCCGCCATTTCGCTGGCGCGCGACGCCTCGATCAGCAACCTGAATGGCGACAGCGCCAATTTCCCACTGAGCAAGCTGTACGGGCAAGATTCCAGCGGGGCCGCGCAGGGCCTCGACACCCTGGCTGACCGGGTTTACGGTGCGGGCATCGTCGCTATCCCTGGCTACGCTCCCGACGCAACCCTGGTCAACACCCTGGACCTGCACGCCACCCAGTTCGGCCGCCTGGCCATCGTTTCGCTGCTGCCTAGCGGTTCGACCCCAATCACTCCTGCGCAGGCCAAGTCCCTCAAGGACGGCCTGCCAGCATCCAGCTACGTTGCCTACTACTACCCACGCGCGAAGGACGACGATGGTGTCATGGCGCCTCTGGAGGGCTTCGTTGCCGGCCTCGCGGCCGCCAACATGGCCCAGATCAACGCCGAGGGTGGCATCAAGGCCAGCGTGACCGGCGTGCTGCCGATTGCTGGTGTTGACCAGCTCAACGGTCGCGACATGATTGGTGACGCCGAGGCGGAGTTGCTGTACCTGGACGAGATCAACTACGTGCGCTTCGTGCGCGGGCAGGGATACCGCCTGGAGGCCCAGCTGCTCTCCAAGGCAGAAGGCGCCATCAGCCGGGTTCACCACCGGAACATCGCCAACTTCTTCCGCTACGGCTTGGAAGATCTCTTGCAGAACTTCCGTGACCGCACCATCGATGGCGCCGGCAAGCTCCAATCCGACATCAAGCAGAGCATCGAGATGTTTCTGGACCCATTTGGCCCGGGCAAGTTTCCACCTCAAGGCAACACTCTGTGGAATGCTGCGACGGTGGTTACCGACAAGACGATCCAAAACGAGGCGGACCTGAACCAGGGCCTGCTCCACGTCTACGTCGAAGCCGCGTTCTCGCCAAAGGCCGAGCGCATCCAGCTGCTCTTCAACGTCGTGCCCGTGCGGCTCTCGTAAGGAGGGGAATAGATAATGGGCGACTACTTCACCCAATACAAACAATGGATCGAGTTCCAGGTAGATGGCCAGCGCATCGGCCGCTACATGGAGCGCGTGTCTGGCGGCCAGGTGGAATACGCTGTGGCCGACGGCGCCCCGGCGAACAGCGGTGGCCATGTGTACCGCGCGACGCGGTTCCGCATTGCTCCGCTGAATATCGGCGGCTACTTGACCAAGGAGCAGTTCAATACGCTGGTGAGCATCTTCAAGCGCTACCACAGCGACCGCTCTCTGGCGGACAAGTTCTCGGTGCGTCGCATCTACAAGGACGGTAGTGGCCAGGCGATTGAGGAGCTCTATGAGCGCCTCACCGTCGTCAGCCCGCCAGAGCCGGAGGACGGTGACACCACCCAGGACGGCACCTTCATGAACTTCTCCATCGGCCTGCAACCCGAGAAGAAGACTGTGTTCATTGACGGCCAGAAGTCTTTGATCTTCGACCCGGACGACGAACTGAACGGTTCCAACTACATCAATCCGTAACCTACAGCCGATCAGACTACCAAGCGCCCCTTCGGGGGCGCTTCACATTGCCGCCAGGCCGGCCCAGGTATGGCTGGCGCCGCGTCGCCGGGTTCGGTCGCACCTACCCCTTGGAGAAGCCGGCCAACGGCTGCTCAGCGGCCTCTCAGCCCGGATTCGGGGTACAATGAGTCGTGTGGCCATGGAGGGCTTATGAGGGAACCCGATAAGCACATCAAGATCATCGGCAAAAAGCTGGACGCGCAAGACAAGCGCGCAGCAAAAATCGCGCAGCTGATTTACCGTGAGAAGCGGTACTCGCTGCTTGCGAACCTGTTCGTCTCGTATGCCCAACGCGCCTACGAAGTCGCTTACGATGCAGCGCGACAGGAGATCCAGGAGGCGCGCGACCACCTCAGCCGCAGCTACGCCCTCCCCCAGGAGGTGTTGCGGCCACCCAACGAGGACTTTAAGATGTCGGACTACTACCGCCAGTACCTGGTCGAGCTGGCCGGCATCGTCCACCAGGAGACGCTGGTACAGGCGAATATGGCGCTGGAGAGGGCCGAGCAGGCCGGCGAGGGGGTAAACACTGTGGCGGACCGTCTTGCCGAAGTCTTGCCCGACCTGGCGTTGCCCCGGATCAAAATGATCGTGCGCACCGAGGGCACACGGGTGGCCTCGGCTGCCCGGCGCGACCTGGCCGTGCGCGCTGCCAAAGGCGGGCTGGGGCCGCACTGGCTGATCTACACGTCGATCATGGACGACCGCGTGACGGAAACGTGCTCGGTCGCCCACAACCACAAGCGTCCGGTCGATCCCAGCAGCCCCTTGTGGCTGGAGATTCCGCCCCCCGCGCACTACAACTGCCGGTCAATGGAGCGCTACGGGTTCTCGTGGTTCCCCGAAGACGCACGGGTGCCCGACTGGGACGAGGGGGCTTTGGCGCTGTTCAGGCAGACGCGCGCCCGCGAGTTCCCCAAGTGGGTACCACGGTCGCTCCCGCCGGCGCGAGAGAACCTGTTTTCACTGGCTGCTGGTTAATCGAGTCGCAGGGTTGCTCCCGCAGTCAAGGTCCGGCCGAGGATTACCCGGCCAATCTCATCAGCAATTTGCATGGGGTCGATGATGCCGTTCACCGAGGCGAGGCTGCGCCACGTAGCCGCCATAGGGGCATTGGCGCCTTCAACGCGCCAGGCGATGTAGGTGATGTCGTGATTCGGTGGAATACGCACCGCGCTGGGGCCGGGAGCCAAGTTGGCGGAGGGAACGTCGTACCTCATCAGCATTCATCATACAACAGGGCCAGGGTCGTAGCGACCCAGGTAGCCGCCCGCAGCATGCCGCCAGAAATGTGATGTTCGATCCACTCGGCCTCGGTGGTGCTGTGGATGCCCCGTGGACCACGGTGGCACTCGTAGCAGAGCGGTATGGCCCCGTAAGCCGCTATGCCCTTGTGGCCGCGGGGGATGGTCGCACCGGCGTTTTTGAGGCTGGCGATGACAGAGATGTGGGCCGCCTCGCTTGGGCCTGGTTTGCCACACGCCAAGCATGGTGAAAACTTGACGGCTTGGTAGAAGCGCTTTAGCTTGTCATCCACTGGGCTGCTCTTCGGGGCGGGAGAGATCAATTGCCCGGTCCCCCCGGCGGACGGCATTCAGGATCCTGTTGACGATCCGCACGGCCTCGCTCCGGCTATCGGTAGTGGCCAGCAGCTGCAAGTCGACCGAGCCGCAGCTGCTTATGCCCAAGGTTACTCCCCACTCGGCGTCGGCGTCTCCGTCTAGCTGCTCCGCCGCCACGATGGGGAGGCCAAAGCCCCCCACTAAGAAAACTTGCCCCATTTGTCCCCTGATAGCAATCATCGTCTGCCTCCTTCGGTGATGCGCAGAAACACCCACAGCAGGGCCGCCGCGATGTCAACAAGGGTGTCCACGTAACCCGCGTACAGGGCGCCGATGGGTGGGGTCACTGCCCATGCCACGTACCCCACCAGGGTCACGATTGACAGGACAAAAGCCGCCGTCTGGAGGGCGACCGGCGCCTGTTTGCGAGGCACCGCGGTACATATCGAGATGCACGTGAACGCGAAAAACATCGGAGCGGCCACCAGTGCCAGACTCCAGATGATAGTGATTTTTGGATCCACTGTCCTCCTCCCCTCCTAACCACACCTTCCAGTTAGACCTTACCAGAATCTCGGCGCCACTTCCAGCCGCCACCGTTCAGTCGGTCGAACTCGGCGAAGATCACGTCTACCGGCATCTCTGGTTCGCGGCTTACCAGGATAAGTCCACGGTATCCCAAGCCGCAGCTGGTGCATTCGGCGTTCAGGAGCATGTGCCCGTCCATGGAGGCGTTCAGCGAGTGCGTCAGTTCCATCGGGCCACCGCACAGTGGGCAGGCCCACGATTCCTCGACCGCGCTCCGGGCCGCCTGGACGCGGTTGAAGATGTCCACCACGCGCTGTAGCCGCTTGGCGGTGTTGTCACCATTTACTGTATTCGGCATGTTGCTCCCTCCGGTTCCCAATCTTCACCAGCGACTGAGAACAGGTTCTCCCCCACCTGTGGCATCCCCTGTTGAACGGGGTGCGGGTTCTGATGAAACGGCGAGGGCGCCAAGTAGGGCCTTGCGCCCCCAACTGGCACCCAAACGGTGGGGTTTTCCTTGCCAGTGCGCACCTCCCACAGAGCGGCTGTGCAGGTCGGCCCTAAAACTGGCGCTCCCCAACCGCACGGGGTGCGCCGGTCGATTGGTATCGTGACTGCACCAACAATGTATGCCACCGTAGAAAGGACCCCCCGGGTAAACAGACACGGGTAGCGCTTGCCATCCGTTGGTTCTACCACCGCGATCTTGGTGACGAGGACGGGAGCCGGGTTCTTCAAAGGCACCCGGGATATGCACGGCTTGCTATCAGCTTTCATCGCCGTCCTCTTCGGGGGCGCAATCCAGCATCCCGCCGCCCAAATAATCGGCCAGCGCCCGACGTTGCCCGCATCCCACCTGCTCCAGACTTAGCAGGGCATCCACGACGTCGACTGCCGTGATGCCCCCTCCGCGCATGACCGCGGCGATGTCGCCGGCCAACAGGCCGTTGGCGCCACGGAACCATGTCCACCGCGTGTCTAGCAGCTCGTCAAAGTCGGCAAAGATGATGTCCAGGTCCTTACCTTCGTCCTGAAGCGGGTCGAATCGGACAACGGCGGGGTACTTTAGCGAGCATTGAGAGCATTCCAGGTCGTAGTCAGTCCGCTGGCCGCAATAGGAGTCGCCCTCAACCAGCTCCATACTCGCACCGCACAGTGGGCAGATCCACCTTCCTTTGACTTCGTCCTTCGCATCAGCCAATCGCTCGAAGAACTGCTTTGTCCACTCGGTCATTTCTCGCGCCATGTCAGTCCCCCGCTCCCCGGTCCACGCCGTCAGGGTATGCCAGCGCGGCCTCTTTTAGGTCGTTGTGCAACGAGCGCTCGAAGCTCGTGGCGCCGTTGGTCGCTCCTAGGTAGCCACGGGCCATCTCCACTACCGCCATGAGCTCACGGGGCGTAAGGGAGAAACGCACAGGGGGCGGTAAACCCTCGCGCTCTGGCGGCAAAACAATCACTTGCGGCATTGGGCTATTCCTCCTTCGCTTCCTCGCCGAGCCCTGCGACTTCTTGCTCCACAGCCACTGCCAGCTTGCCATAAAGCTGCTCGTCGGGCACTGGTGGCAGGCGGTCGGCAGTGACCACCCTCACCGCCCAGATGTTGTTCTCTTTTTTGGCCTCCATGCCTACTCGCCCTTCGCGCGGCCGACAAGTGCAGATATAAACGCTTGCTCGTCCGGGTCGTTGATGTCAGCGGTGCGGTACGCGACTACCACGAACTGGAGCGTGTCGTCGTCGGCAACGCCTACCGAGGTAACCTGCCCGGGGCGGTCCATGGCTCGGAGCACGGCGACCTCGGCAGCCTCCTTAGCGCGCTGAGCACTGAGGTCCCCCGGCTGCGGCTCGCGCACCGCTCCGGTCTCCTGAAAAGTGACGATCTCGTCATACCCCAGCCCTTTCAGCACGGCGAGGTGGTCGGTTTCAAGGATCACCGAGCCTGGAATTGCGCGCGTGTCAAGGTGCTCCCCGTTCTCGTCCGCGAAGAACGCCGCGGTTTTTCCCGTGTCGTTCAGGGCGTCGTCGACAAAGGTGTGGGTCTCGATGTAGTTTGCCTTGTCGCCCTCCCGCATCTCGATGGGCGGGCTCACCCGCCACAAGATCGATGTGCCGTTTTGCCGTTTTACCATCGTTGCTGTTGCCATGTCCATCACACTCCTTTTCTCACGAGTCCAAAGCGTAAAACAGCCCCCAAAGCGGGGAGTCATAGGGGCCTTCTTCCGCCGACATGTAGATGTAGGCGATGCCGTCGCGGTCCTCGGGCCTGGCGCCAGCCTCCTCGTCGAACGTTACCGGGTCCAGGATGGCCAGTTGCTCGCGGTCCTCAGCCAGGTCGTTGAGGCCCATAGCTTTCAGCGCTGTTTGCACCTTCTTCGCGCCGGCTTGGACCCAGTAAACGTATGGCGATTTGGGATTCGCATGGTCGGCGCCGTAATCTAGCACCGAAAAAGTCGGCCCCATTGCAGCGGCGAACATCGCTGCTGCCTGTGTTTTGGAGCGGGCCAACACCCATGTATATACCATCCCGTTCTCGTCCCAGTTCTCGATGTGCTCCATAGCTACTAGATACAATCGCCTACGTGGTGACACTTGCATCACTCTCCTTTTCGCCCTGCCGTTCCGCGAGCGGATCGACATAAAGCGCAGCACGCTCGATGGCATACTGTAGGTACCAAATGGCGTTTCTAGCGCACCCTATCCACGGCCGCTTGCCGGTGTAGTCACAAACGTTGTCCAGGTAGGTTTCCAAAACCGACCATGCCGCGCGGTAATCGTCGCCGGCGGGGGGTGGTGTCGCCTCGATTTCGTCGGCCTGGTAGCGGGCTAGGGTGTTGATCATACTGTCAGGACCATACCTGTCAATGACGGTCTGGGCCTGGGCCGACATGATAAGCCTTGTCAAGTCACCCGCTGACCATACTGGGTCGCCCCTGTCCTTCGGCAGCCACCACGAGAACGCCCTGGCCAGGTATCTACCGCTCTTCCAAAGGTCGTCGCAGCGAGCAAGCACTGCTCCTGGTTTGTATTCCAAGGGCAGCGGCCCACCGGCCTCCACCCCCTGCTGCACGGCCCACTTGAGGTAGTTGCGCCACCCGTTTTCGTTCAGAACTTGGATGTCCAGACAGGCAATCATGCTACCTCCGCAACCGCAGCTTACTGGCTGGGCGCCTTGTTGTCAAACTCGGCAACCCGTTGCCGGAGAAACTCCACAACGGCGCGCTCGGCGTCAGCGCGACTAGGGGGCCAGCGGTAAACGTTCTCCCCGTCGTTGAACTGGATGCTCAACCATTTGTTCTTCTGAATCGCCGCCAGCAACTCATCAGCCACGTGATCCCAGTAGGCCGCCTCGCTTTGCCCCCTGCTTCTGTCGCCATCCTCCAATGTCTCATCGAGTGCCTTTTTGTGCGCTTTCTGTCGGTTGTATGCCGCTACCGCCAACAGGTCCTGGTATAGGTCATCTACAGCCTCGGTGGCGTAATGCGGGTAAAGAAGGTTGGGCGGCCAGTAATCGCTGCGCGGCTGGTACTTGACCATAATGTCATGCTTCCACGCCGGGACTTCTTGGCCGTTGAGCGCTGCCCAGGCTGCGGAAAGGCACGTGAGCGCCTCGCGGAACATGTGCGCTCGCTCCACCCAAAACCCTTCCTCCTCGGCGTTGCCTTCCCTGGCTGCTTGCAGCTGCTCGCCAATCGCCAGTTTCCACTGGAGTTCGGCCGCGCGTCGCAGGTCGTCCGTCAGGTCTACGGCCCGGCTGAGCCCGTCGTTGAAGCTGCTGGGGTGCAGCTGCCGCTGGAGGCTCGCACGGCGCACTGCCGCGCCCTTGGCCGCTTTCAATGCCAACCACACGAGCAGGATAACGGCCACCGGCCCGGCCACAACAGCGAGCTGGTCCGCGCCCATAGCCTACACCCCCTTCCGGTATTCTTCTACCAACTCACCGATGGTTTTTCCGCTCAGCTGACCAGCGTCGTACTCGGCAACCGCAGCGGCAACGGCCGCCAGCACGGTCTGGGTGTTCTGCTCATCGGCGCCGTGAACGTCTTCGGGCTGGTAAACGATGATGGTGAACCGGGCGTTGCCCTGCTCGTCCTTCCCTTGGACCGTGGCCACCGCCTGTGTGTCGCGGGAGATCCGCAACAGATAATCACACATGTTTTCCTGTTTTCTTTCTTTTGCCGCTTTATTCATGCCTCGTCCTCCCCTTCCGCATCGGCACCGCGGCCGGCGGCGCAGAGCAAGGCCCCAAGAAAGAGCCCAAAAAACCCGCTGATGACTGCCGTCACTATGTACCAGATCAAGTGCCTCATTCGCTTGCCCCTCCTAGTCCTGTCCCGCCCAACCATAGGCGTCGTCAACCCATGCGGCGTTGGCGTCGTAAGACCGCGCCTCGACCTCGCTTTGGAGCCGTTGGCGGAGCTTAGACAGCCTCGGCCACTTACCCACGGCCTCTTTGCTATGCACCAGCACATCCACCAGTACCGCGCGCTGCGCATCTGTCAGCCCCAGCTCCCCCACCCCCGCTAGGTAATTGTTGAGGAATTGCTGCTCTTCACCGGTAAGCGGCTCATAAGCAGAGGGGTGAAGGTTGCGCTCAAGGCGGTCCATCTCTTCAAACGTCAGGTGCAGTCCCGGGGTAGTTCTTCTTCGCTCGTGCGCGCTACCCCCAACGCACATCTCCAACAGAGCGTCCAGTTTGCGATGGATTTCTTTGAGGTCGTCTTCGTTCACTGTTCTTCACATCCCCTCAACTGCTTCAACTGCTTGCCCTAGTGAACCGCGGTGAGCTGGACACCGGGTTCGACGTTTTTGAGGTCGCGGTATACTTCGGCGGCGAGGCGCACTGCTGCTTCGCTGACAGAATCGCATTTGCGGTAGACGACTATGTCTATTACCGGGGCGCTGCTCACCACTTCTCCTGCCATGCTAGCCTCTTTTTCCCTGTTCCAAAAGCAACTGCCACTCGCGCTCTTGCAGCTCGTATTCCTCTTCCGCCCGCTGGTGCTCCATCGCCTCCTCGATCAGTACCTCCTCTTCGTCGCCGGTCTGTTCGCTATCTCCTGCGTCTTCCAGCATCATCCGAATGACTGCTCCGAGGGCGGTATCCAGGTGCCCGCTCACATCGTCGTAGCTGGCAACCGCCCCGAGCTCGGCTAGAGCCCCCAAGATATGGCTCGGGTCCATACTCCAACGAACGGGCCTCTTGCGCGAGGGCACTGGAACACCTACGTGGGTGGCGTATGCCCCCAGGATTTGCGAGGCCACCGTGACGTGTTTAACGATTTGGTCGCGCACGTTATCGTTGCGGCTGTCGTGTTCTGGGGCCTCCTCAAACGATGAAAGCATGTAGCTTTGCAGCTCGTCGTAGAGGTTTTGTATGGCTGTCTGCCACCTTTCAAGCTGGCGGGGGTTCATAAGCACCCTCCTTCCCCCTCAAATGGCCGCCACCGCATTCCTACTAGCTCGTCGTCGAACAAAAACCCCTCTGGCCCGCTGTGTGTCAGGAACCAGCCGCCTTCTACCAGTTCGCTTGATTCGTCCCACCGCACCAACACATAGCGTGAGCCGCCTTCATGCAGGATGATAATCGAGCCGTCCTTCGGGGGTGGATCGCTCTCGGCATCACGCCAATTGGCTTCCAAAGAACCGTCTTGCGAATCCAGGAAGCGCTGCACCAGACCGCCGAACTCATCGGTAGCCAGGTCCATCAAGTCCCCTTCCATAAGTAGCCATTTTGCGAACTCGCCTAAAGCCTTTTTGCACTCGTGCATCCTAGTCCTCCTCTTCCTCTGGCGAATGTTCTAACAGCCACTCGACCGTACCTTGAGATAAGCTGTGCGGCCCCATCGCCATCTCTGGCACGTCTGCTGGCTGGTAAAGATTCCAAAAGCGGCTGAGTGGGGTTTCCCCCTCTTCGAGGCCGCAGTCATCGTAACCGTCACCTGGTGCATATATCAGAAAGTCTTCCACCTCTGCGCACCGCTGGCAGTAACGCCAGGTGTCCCTGTCACCATTTTTCCAAAACACAACGGTGTACCGATACCTCTCACCGGGCTCGATCCGCTCGCCGCATGAGCTGCACTTATACGACTTCCTGGCAGTTACATTGCTAGTCCGCTGCAAGCGTACATCGCAGATGTCCGTAGCGATGGCACCGCTCATCTGCCTACCCCCGGTGTCCCCATAGGCGCGCTAGGTCAACGAAGACCATTCCCGAGGCGCTCCCGGCAAGGTGCTCGATTTCCTCCGCTAGCAAGTCCAGGGCCGCGCGTGCCGCATTGTATTCCGTGTAGGCGTGCGATAGGTAAAGCCTGGTTGGTCCCACAGACCTGCTCATTGCTACGTGCCACAAGACCTCTGTATCGCCGTTTATCTTCTGACTTTTTGCTGGCGCAATTTTGATGTAGTCACCAGGAGCAAGCGCGTAAATGCCGCCATCGGCAGTGCGAAGGCACACCATCAGCTCCACCCCCCGATCTCGGCCAGTATGCTGACATTAGGTATAGGCCACCGTAGCGGGTAATCAGCCGGGTCACCTGTCCACTCCCACCAGCCGCCCACCTCCACGCGCCCGTACCCGTCAACCTGGGCGTCATTCCACCACCAACGCTCGTCTAGGGTCAACGGGCCATAGTGTAGCAGCCCCCCAATCCAGTCTGTATAGGTGCCGGGGCCATAGCGAACACCCTCGCTGAGGGCCTCCGTGAGCCGGTTGTCTACCGGGAGCCACAGCGGATTATCGTGCCCCTCACGCCCGGCGGATTCTGCTAGTTGGTCTGCATAATGCTGCGCTGCCTCGGGGTAGGCGGTAGCAACCAGAAAGTGGTGTTTTGGTGCAACTACCATTGCGGCGAGGACGGCATCGACGGCGCCCGGATTCACGTCGGGGCCGAATAGGTCTGCCTCGGCACAGCATACGACGTTCCACACCTTGAGCCACCTGAATAGTTCTGTCAGTCGCTCCTCGTCTAACCACGGAGAGTCGTGGTCAGCATCAGCCGCACGGAGCGGGTTCCAGATGCGCGTCTTCCGTCCGCTGGCCAGCACCGCGCGCTTCCTAGCTGCGTTTTTTGATCTTGCCATAGTATGCCTCCACTAGTTGGTCCACATCCATGCCGGCAATTGCCAGCAACTGCACGTAGAACGTCTTGTTAAGCTGCCTGTCGTCAGGGCAGTTCTCGATTGCCAGAGGAAGAAGCCCCTTCTTAAACAGAATCCCCAGCGGGTCGCAGGTGCCCCCCGCGAGACAGACTTCTTGCTCCAGCAGCATCTGCGCGAGGTCGGTGCCGGGCTCACCTGGCCACCCGGTACCGCAGAAGTAGTAGCAGCCAACCTCTTCAATCACCGAGGCAGCCTCGTTCATGGCGAACTCGGCGAATGTACCCGCCTCGCGCCCCCTCATGGCTTCGTATTCATGGAAACGGCGCCATACCGCCTCCACGTCCAGCGACAGCGCGTAGAACAGCACATCTGCCGCCTTGCCGAGGTACGTTTCTGCGATAGCCCCGCCGCTGGGCCTGAGCGACCACGCCGGCTTAAGGTCGTTTAGCAACTCTCCGATCTCAGCGCGCAGCGCCGTCTTCAGCCGGTGTGCGCTTGCCAACTCGCCATTCCCGTCGCCGCGAATGATCGCGAGCTGCGTTTCCAGTAGCGCCGGGTACACCCCCCGAAAATGCTCCAGCAGCCGGCTCGTTTCTTTGCTATACCTACTCATTGCTTCCTCCCTTTTCGGCGTCCCGCCCGGCCCCGCTAAAGACCAATACCTCCTGGTAGGGTGCCAGCTGCACGGGGTTTTTGAAGCGAATGAGCGTTGACCCGTCAGCGAAAATGCGAGTAAGCAAGACCTCCACACCGCCGTCCCCCATGCGGATTCCGTCGTGGAGCCCCACATTTGCCTTGGTCATGGCGCGCTCGTTGAAGACAACTAGCTCAAACACGCGCGAGTCATAGAACCCTGATGGGTAGGCCAACTCGCGGGGGTAGAGGTGAAAAACATCCCAGCTGCCGTCTCTATCGAAGTCCACCTCGGTGTAGTTCTCGCTAAGGGCCTGGACGCACTCCAGCACCTCTGGTGGGCACTCGTCGCACTCCTCATCCGAGGCGCCCAAGACCGTGCGCTTTAGCACCAGCTCAACCCGCTCGACGTTGTTTGGGCCGCCATGACGCTCTATCTGCTCATGCACGGCCTGCCATGCCCATCGGTTTACCGCCTCGCGCCAGGGAACGTGTCCCGGGACCGTGGCCAGCCTGACTATGTTTTGGTTCTCTCCCTCGATGTGAATACTCGATTGCCACACCTGTTCCTCACTCATCGGACTCCTCCCTCGGTTGCAGGTAATTGAGCAGGCCCATTGCGCGATGCGTCGTGTTGCTGGCGGCCACTATCGCACCGAGCACCATAGAAAAATCGAACCAGTCCGACACCGCTCCCCGCCTATCTTCGTACTTGCGAGCCGTTTCCAGCGCGCGGCTCAAGTGGAGCTTGGCTTCCGCCAACGCCTCGCTCACGCTCCGAATGTCCTCGCTTGTCACAGGCTGCCTCCAATCTCCTCGCACGGCACGAACTCACCTTGCGGTCGGCCGCGGTTGACGATATTTTGGATTTCTGCTCTGAGCCGTTCAGCGTGAGCCGGGCTGACCATGCTGCGGTCAACCAACCAGAGTCCGACCGCACACGGCAGCTTTTCGTTCTTAACCAAGCCAGGGATGTCGGCGGCGTAATAGTGTTCCTGGAATACGTCGAGCGGCTTTTTGCACGGCTTGTCTTTGTAGTCGCCAAACGAGCGGGCCAGCACCCAGTCGCCCAGCTGCGTACACATGCGGCAGATCGCACCCGAGCCGTAGTAGCCGTAAGGGGACAGCCCCGTGAACCGGTAGTATTTCTGGCCGGCGCCTATCACATCGCCGCAGCTAGCACACACGTGCGGCTCCCGAGCCGTAACTTTTTTAATGGTGTTGAGCACCTGGTATCCTGAGTTGCTATTCCGCGTCCCCATCAGGACCTCCACCTTGGCAGCGACCGCTTGGCCCCCTCACTGCCGCAACGTCTCCGTAGCGCCTTGATCGAGGCAAAGATGTTGTCTCGCCCGGTGGGGTTGGCGCTGTGCGTTAGGTATGCAACACCACATGCGCTCTTGAGCAGTCCCATGGCCGTTGCACGCTCTATCCAGCTCATCAGCCAGTAGCCGGTGCGCCGCTCACCCAGGTCATGGTCCAGCGAGATAATTTCTACGCGCTCCAGATCCATCCTCAGCGCGCCGGCGATAAACCGCGCGAGCTCGGGCGCCGACCTGAACACTACCCAGTCTCCCTTTGGCGGGAGACGCACATCGTCCAGGAAGATCTTGATTGTGCGGTTGCCGTTCTTGGACACAACTACCTCCAGTTGTTTTAAGTCTATAGGGTATGTCTGCGCCTGTCAAGTGTGGGCAATCGCCATCACGTCTTGCACCAGTTGCATGTGGCGAGGGTCTCCCGGTCTGTCTCCCAGTAGCCACAGCGCCAGCTCCGGCGGCAATCCATCTGCCTCGACCAAACCGGGGATGTCATCCTTGACGTATGCCCCAAAGAAGTCCTCCAGGGGGTTGTTGAACGAGCAGTCGCACTTGTCGGTAACCGTGTTGCAAAACCAGCCGGCCAGCGCGGCACACATCGGGCAAATCTTATCCTCGTGCCACACGCCACCTTTTTCGCCTTCTACCTGGTAAGTGTACTTGTCGTACCGGTCGCCATGCCTAATAGCGCCCCCGCACGAGGAGCACGTGTGCTCTTTGCGCGCCACGACCCCGCGGTTAACGCGCCCAAAAAGGTCGCAGTAATCGAGGCGCTGGGGCTGGCTCACCGGCGTCCTCTCATGTGGTGGTCCCGGCACCGGTCCCACCGGCGCCACCAAGCCCGGTTGAGCAGATCGCCAATGACCCCATGCAGCTGGTCCAAGATGGCGAAGAGCGCCCAAAAAACGCGCGCGCCGGTCATTGCTCATTCCTCCACCGCTCTTCGAGTATCCCTGCTGCCCGGTTTTCCCACTCGTTTTGTATGGCAAGGGCCTCCGCCAGCGACTGCGCCTGTCGTATGCGCCGCAGGTCTCCCAACATTTGCTCGAATACCCCCTCGGGGTCGTCGTCGCTGTCAACCTCGCGCGCGCCTTGGCAAAAAGGGCATTCGCCTTCGGCCTCGATGCACTCTGACGGGCACTCCCGCGTGGGGATCGTCCAGCCCCGGCAGTAGAATACCCAACCGCTGTTGTCGCAACCCAGACACTTTATCTTCATGTCAGCATGCTCCCATACGTGTTGCAGCGTTTTTCAAGCAGCACGTTTCTGAGCTCCGGATCGACCAGGGCTACGGCGATCTCGTCCACGCCGGCGGCAAATACAGCCGACGCCCAACCGCCCACCGTGTACCCGCCATCCCGATCTGCATAGTAGTGGAGATACAATTCTGTCTCGGGGGATTTTTCGTCCTCGGAGCAGTCACCGTACCCCTCATCGCCGATGTCCCTGGCGTCGAGCACCACCCTTACTTTGCCGATACCCGTGGGCAATTTTGCGCTGTCAATCCCCACGAGCTCCCAGAACCACGCCGGAAGCTCATTGGCGTTAAAGCGCCCCACCAGAGCCTCGGCAGGTTCGACGATGGTGTAGTCGTGCCAGCTCGTGTCGTTGGCGGTGATGGGCCGCAACACTACGCTGTCTGGCGTCGCTTTCTCCCAGTCGGTGGGAATCGACATGTGTTGCATAGTTTTGAACAACTCCTGGCTTACGTCGGCCAGCTCTTCCATCAGCGTTTCAAGCCGGCCAACCAGCTCTTTTGCCAAGCTGCCCGCATCCTGGTAGGCAGCCGTGATGCTCTCAGCGAGGAAAGAGGCCCTCGCCAGCACCCTGGTTTCTTTGACACGTTGCATAAAATCGTTCGCTTTCATTCCTTACCCTCCCGTTGCGCGGCAATCCAAACAGCGAGGTCGGCTAACGCGGGGAAGCTAAAGCAGCCGTTGGATGGCACGCACCATTTCCCCCGCCTGCCGACCGTGGCGCCGATAAACTCCAGGTCTTCGTGTAATTCGTTTGTTGACTTCACGCACCGCACTAGTGGCTTCCCTAAGCTGGCGAAGGCTGAAGTTTCCCGCGCGTCATCGTCTATGAGCACGTACAGCTCGTCCCTGAAGGTGTTGACACCCACCTCCCCCACGCGGTGCCTGATAACAGCCTCCGCTTTCGTGACTTCGGCCGGCACGTGCAGAATCGGTATGCGGTGGCCGGGGTCGTTTTCTACCGGGAAGCTGTGCCGCATTAGCCACCGGCTGGTTATGGCATAGCTAGACTTGTCACGTCGAGTTACGTATGCTGATACCCGCGCATGGCTGGCAATCTCCTGGGCGGCAAGGGGCGCCCCCGGCAGGGGTGCCGCTGCCGCATACGTCGAGT
>Ga0256831_1000277_pt1 | contig 27179 bp, 30 predicted proteins | sample 132544metaG_FD_189087 | JGI IMG/M metagenome (GOLD analysis project Ga0256831, IMG submission 189087) | Hydrothermal vent microbial communities from Lau Basin, Pacific Ocean - 132-544 | ecosystem: Environmental > Aquatic > Marine > Hydrothermal vents | place: Pacific Ocean: Lau Basin | collected... | reverse complement strand
GCCTTACAGGTAGTGAGAACTTCCCAAGCTCTGGAACTGCGTAAAGGGCAACTCCGTACCCTGCTTTCTTGCTCTCTTTGTCAAGCCACTGGTAGTCTCCGTCTATTCCCAGTTTTATACCTCTACATTCCGTTGAGAGGGTGAAGTCTATAAGGTTTTTGTAGTTCCCGTAGTCAAAGTAGTTCGCCGTGTAGTAGAAGACTCCAAGGGTTCCCCCTACGCCAACTCCAAGGGCGTGGTCTTTAGGATTGCCGTTTAGCTTCCCTCCCCTGTCGTACTCTCCGTAAACCTGTAGGGAACTGTTTACCGTGTAGGTGGCTCTTACTCCTCTGTAGATGAAGGGCTGCCCGTTCCAGACCAGTCCGTAGGTTACGTTGAAGTTCCTGTAGCTTTCCGGGAGTTCGTACCCCACGTTTGTTGTGAGAACGCCGGCCTCTATCTCAAGTTTCTCAGAAGGTTTAACCTCTGTGTACCCCCACAGAAGGCCGAAACGGTCGTTTTCGCTTCCCAGTCCGAAGTTTCCCCTATTCTCTTTCTGGGAGCTCTCTAAAACGGTTGGCAGTAGCAGCGTTCCCACTGCAACGTCAAAGCCGCCGGCGTTTCCACCTCCTGAAATTTCCAGAACGAGGTCTTCCACTTTGAGGGAGCTCTCTGTTCCACTGTCTGTTCTGGTCTCTCTGAAGGCCGTTGCCGATATGCCGCCGTTGAGCTTTAACTTCGGCAGGGGGATTTGCAGCTCACCCCCTTCAGAGGGGCAGGAGAGGAGCGTTAAAAGGCCTGCTAAAATTAGCCCTGCGCACCTTTTCATCTTTTCCTCCTGTTTTTGGGCGGGAGCTCCCGCCCCCTTTTTCTTACAGGTTGAACCCTTTCTCTCCGTGAACTGCAGAGTCAAGGCCTTCTATTTCAACCTCTTCAGTTACCCTTGCACCTTTCGTAATCAGTGAGGCGACTTTAAACACCACTGCTGTCATAACGGCAGAGAAGATAACGGTAACCAGAACCGCTTTAACCTGTATCCAGAGAAGAGGAAGGTTCCCCTCAAGAACTCCGGGAGTTCCTCCTATCTCCTTAACTGCGAAAATTCCGGTTGCTACAGCTCCCCAGATCCCGTTAATTCCGTGAACTCCAAAGGCGTCAAGTGAATCGTCGTATCCCAACTTCTTCTTAAGGACGAAAACTCCAAACCAGCCGAGAACCCCTGCGACGAGTCCTATTACGAGGGCTCCAAAAACGTCAACGTATCCGGCTGCCGGAGTTATGGCTACAAGCCCTGCAACAGCTCCAGACGCTGCTCCCAGCAGTGTAGGCTTTTTGAGGATAACCCACTCTGTCACCAGCCACGAGATGGCTGCTATTGAGGCAGCTACGTTTGTAACCAGGAGGGCTGTTGCTGCAGAGCCGTTGGCCGCCAGAGCAGAACCGGCGTTAAACCCGAACCACCCGAACCACAGGAGGGCTGCTCCCAGAACCGTCAGAACAACAGAAGAGGGAAAGAAGGCTGTTCTTCCGTAACCTCTCCTCTTTCCGAGGAGAACGGCCATAACGAGGCCTGCAATACCTGCGTTTATGTGAACGACAGTTCCTCCTGCAAAGTCAAGGGCTCCGTCGTGGGCTAAGAAACCTCCTCCCCACACCCAGTGGGCTACCGGAGCGTAAACGAGAGTTGCCCAGATAACTGAGAAGACCAGCCAGGTTGAGAACTTGAGCCTCTCAACAACGGCACCGCTTGCAAGGGCTACGGTTATTGCAGCAAAGGTTCCCTGAAAGGCGGCAAAGAGAAACTCCGGAATTGTTCCGCTGAGGGTCTCTGGAGTTATTCCCCTCATAAAGAGTTTTGACAGGTTACCTATAACTCCGTGAAAGTCGGGGCCAAACGCCAGAGTGTAACCCCACAGAACCCACACAACAGACACTATACAGTAGGCCAAAAAGCTCATTCCTATTGTGTTAAGGATGTTTTTCGTTCTCGTCATTCCTCCGTAGAAGAGTGCAAGACCCGCAGGGGTCATCAGCATTACAAGGGCGGTTGCAACCAGCATCCAGGCTGTGTCTCCGCTGTTTAGTTTCTGGCTTTCTCCGGCCAGTGCAAGGCCGGGTATCAGAGAGAGGAGTGTTCCTCTCAGGAGAGCTCTCTTCATCTCAAAACCTCCTCTGGAAGTTCAACTCCTTTTTATGCAACCGGCGTGCCAAATTGAAAAGGGGGGAGCTCCGCCCTAATTTCCCCCTGAGTCTGCATACAGTTTGTTAACAGAACCTGAGGCGTGCACAGATTTTGTGCAGAGGAGAACGCTATGGAAAAAGAGATATACCACCCGCCGGTTCTACTGAAAGAGGCAGTTCACTACCTCAACGCTGAAAAGGGAGGCGTTTTTGTTGACGCAACCTTGGGAGGCGGCGGTCACACGGAGGCCATTCTGAAAGCAAATCCTGAGAACAGAGTAATAGCCATAGACAGAGACGAAGAGGCTATAGAGAGAGCTCTCAAACGCTTAGAACCCTACGGAGACAGAATTGCCGTTTACCACGCAAACTTCTCCCAGATAGACAGAGTTTTAGAGGCCGAGGGTGTTTCAGAAGTTGACGGAATCCTCTTTGACCTTGGAGTCTCCCACTTCCACCTGAGAGGAGATAGAGGCTTTACAGTATGGCAGGAACAGCCTTTAGACATGAGAATGGACAGAACCCAGAAGCTAACAGCAAAAGAAGTGGTAAATGAACTGCCAGAGAGGAAACTGGCAGAGATAATCTTTAAATACGGAGAGGAGCGTTTTGCAAGGAAAATAGCCCGGGAAATTGTTAGAAGGCGAAAAGTAAAGCCGATAGAGACGACAACAGAGCTTGCAAAAATTGTTGAAGAGGTAATCCCTAAAAAACTCTGGGCTGGAAAGAAAAAACACCCTGCAATAAAAACCTTCCAGGCTATAAGGATATACGTAAACAAAGAATTTGAGGAAATAGAAACCGCCATTCCAAAGGCCGCTCACCTTCTTAAAAGCGGCGGCAGGCTTGTTGTAATAACCTTCCACTCTTTAGAAGACAGGCTCGTGAAGAACCTCTTTAAGCAACTTGAACCTGAAGGCTTTAAAATCGTAACAAAAAAACCAGTAGAACCAACCGAAGAAGAAATTTCCCAAAACCCCGCCGCCAGAAGCGCTAAACTGAGGTGTATAGAATGTATTTAGTATTCTGTTGTCTTAAGCTTCTAGATTTTCAAGAAACCTTTCTTTTTCTGTAGAATTTTCTATAGATATGCGTATTAATGATTTCTCTGTATCATTAAACAATCTTTGATACTGTATAGGGAAAAATATAATTAGAAGTGAGTTCACTATGCTATTGAGCTTTTTAATTCTGTCACTTAATGTTTCTAAATCTGTAGAACTCGGATGTATCTCATCTATATAATTTATTAAGTCCAAATATTTGGGATTTGATGCATGTATATATTTGGAGAGTTCACTGTATTCTTGTTCCCATACCAAGATGGTTTTTCTTACAAATTTTTTTGAAACCTCTATTTTATCTTTTTTATCTTTACTTTCTTCATAATGCGAATAAATCAATTCAAAGGGGTATGATTTAATATACTCTTTTAGGTCTTTTAATCTATGCAAACTACCTTCTGAAATATTTTTTTTGAAAAATTCAACAGGATGGTCTTTGTAGTATAAGAAGACTAATATATTTTCTAAAGAACGCCTTAGCATAGCGTAAGAAGGAGACTTGAATCCTAATATCCCTAGAATAGTAACTTGGTTAAGGTTTGATACTATCTCCTTTATATATTCTGCGACACCTTTGGGGAAAATTTCGTTCCCTTCAAAATGTTTAATCCAAGTTTTAACAGAAAGAATTGCCTTAATACTTTCCTCAAGATATTTATTAATATCTTCGTGATTGTGAAAATCATGATATTTAAATTTTTGGAATAAATGTTGCTTTGCATTGTTGACTTGCTCATTTATGTACAAGTGGACAGACAAATTCTACCTCCTTCTATTATTGTTTATAGTGATTGAAAAATTCAAGCCAAGTATCAACAAAAGATTTGGAAGTTACATTAGACTGTTTTTTCTCATTATTGTTTTTCAGGAACTCTTTCAGAGCTTTTAAGAATAGTTCTATATCTTTATCGCTTTTTCTGGATATTTCATCTATGATTATTCCTACGATTTCACTTCTACTTTTATTTCCTTTTGGAAAATAAAAGTTTAGCGATTTCTCTGCGAATTTGATTAGATCTTTGTTAGTTGGAAATTTTTGTTTGTCTACCAATATTGATGGAAGAATACCTATAAGTTCTATTTTTTTTTCATTGATACTTTTAGTTCTATTGGTTTTAATTAGTTCAAAAAGTTCCTTTCTTACTAATTCAAGAGTTTTTTTGTCAATTTTAATAAAGGAAGTGGTTTCTTGAGAAGTTTTAGCTAATGAATTTAGTATGTCTAAAGTTATATAGATAACATTTTTTGTTTCCTCTCTCATTTTAAAGCCTCCCTTTAGTCATTAGTTCTCTTGTAATTCCTATTATCTGATTTCTTAGTTCATCATCATCAAAATCGTATATATATTGAGAGTGTTTTTCTCTTTCATCTGGAGATAAGGCCTTTGCTACTTTTATCTTATATTTTAACTCAGATAAAAATAACTTATCCTTCCAATCTTCATTTTGTAATATCTTATCTTTAATCATTTGATATATAGTCCAATCTGGACGTACCATGGTAAGAATAATTCCTAGGAACTCGATGTTTTTCTCAAATTCTTTTTTCAAGTTGTTTATATAATTTTGAAGTAGAGGCAACCCAAAAAATGACAGAAAGTCTGGTTTCATTGGAACTACATAATAGTTTGAGGATAGTAAAGCAATTTTTGTATATGCAGATATAGTTGGCGGAGAGTCAAGAATAATAACATCGTATTTACCAATAAGGTGATCCTTAATATATTTTTTTAGCCTATATGGTCTTTCGTTTAAGTTGATTGTCATTAGATATAAATGAGAGGGTATTATGTCAAAATTTTCGCAGATGGTAAATATCGGATTATGAGGTTCGTTCTTTCTATCTTGTGAAATAGCAGTGGGTAGATTAGGTTCGTCGGATAATATGCCAAATATTGTCTTTTTTGGATTTTCCATTATTTCTAATATTTGATCTTCTTTTAGCGTATACTGAGTTGCGTTCATTTGTGGGTCAATATCTATTAATAGCACTTTTTTGTTATACTCTTTTGATAGCGTATACCCAATATTAACTGCTAACGTCGTTTTTCCAACCCCTCCTTTCATATTTATGAAAGAAATAACTTTTCCCAAGATTAACCTCCATCTATTCAGGCTTAATTTTCTATATTAGCTATAATTTTAGCACCATTTCTATCTACATCCAGAACTAAGTAGCGGGACTCTATGCCTAGGGCGTCAAAGACGTTGCACATTGCCTTTCCGATTTCGTCAAAGTTTTTGTCGGCTAAAGCTCCAATGCAGCTTCCGGCTCCTGAGAGGTAGACGGCGTAGGCTCCGGCTTTGTAGCCTTCAGAGAGTATTTCCCAGAAAGAAGGAATTAAATCACAGCGGTAGGGCTGGTGGATTCTGTCTTTTACTGCCTCTTTGAGGAGCCCGTAGTCTCTTTTCTGGAGAGCTCCCAGCAGCAGCGCTACCCTCTGAATGTTGAATATAACGTCTTTCCTGCTGTAGGTTTCGGGTAGAACCGACCTTGAGTCTTCCGTTGAGAGGAAGAGCTCCGGCACAACTATTACGACTTTCAGGTCTTCCGGCCAGTCAAGTTTTACGTATGAAAGGTCTCCGTTCGTTGCTGCAACTACAAAACCTCCGGTGTAGGCAGGTAGAACGTTATCAGGGTGTGGCTCAAACTTGAAGGCTATGTCTATTACTTCTGGAAGTGAGAGCTCCCTTCCCGAGATTCTCTCTGCCGCCAGTATTCCTCCAACAATTGCCGTTGCGGAGCTCCCTAGCCCCCTTCCAAGCGGTATTCTGTTTACAAGCTTCACCTTTATGGGCTGGTTCAGTCCTAAGTACTCCATAGAGCTCCTGTAGGCCCTTATAAAGAGGTTTCTCTCGTCTTTTGGGAGCTCCTCCTTTCCCTCTCCCTCTATCTCAACCTCGTACCTGTCTGACGGTTCAACGTAGAACTCGTTGTATAGGGTTAAGGCAAGGCCTAAGGCGTCAAATCCAGGGCCTAAGTTGCTTGTTGAGGCGGGAACGGAGACCTTAAACTTCATCATCTACCTCTTTTTCTTTAGTCGGCTCAATTTTATCAGTTTCTCCCCTCATGTAGCTGAGCCAATTCTCCTGCACCTTTTCAAATCCTATCCCTTTCGGCCTGTAGTACTTTCTCTTCTCTTTCAGGTATTCCTGCTCTACCCAGTTCCTCTCGTAGTTGTGTGGATATCTGTATCCTCTGTTCCTCTTTCCCGCCTTAAGGTGTGGCGGAACTTCCGGCTGAAAACCCTCCTTTACGTCTTTCTGTGCCTCTTTCAAAGCTTTGTAAACGGCGTTTGACTTCAGGGAAGTGGAAAGGTAGATAACTGCGTGGGCAAGGTTTATTGCAGCTTCGGGCATTCCAACGTTAATAACGGCGTTTAATGCTGCGTTTGCAATTAAGAGAGCTTCAGGGTTTGCGTTTCCAACATCTTCAGAGGCGAATATCACAAGGCGCCTTGCAATGAACTTTGGGTCTTCTCCTGCCTCTAAGAGCCTTACGGCGTAATGGAGAGCAGCATCAGGGTCGCTTCCCCTCATAGACTTGATGAGGGCTGAGATGAGGTCAAACCGGTCGTCCTCGCTCATTGAGAGGTTAACCTCTCCAACAACTTCCCTTGCAAGGTCTAAGGTGGGCTCCTTTCCGCCGGTGAGGGTATGGAGCTCCTCCAAGTAGTTCAGAAACTTCCTTCCATCTCCGGCAGAAGCGTTTATTAAGAGGTTTAAGACCTTTTCCGGAACTTTAAAGCCGGGAAGCCCATCTCGCTTTGTTGTTGCTATTCTGTAGAGCTCCAACAGGTTTTCACGGCTTAAGGGCTTAAAGTGGTAGATTTTCACCCTTGACCTTAGGGCGGGAGTGAGGCTGAAGTAGGGATTTTCTGTTGTTGCGCCTATAAGTATTACGTTTCCCTCTTCTGTATCTGGCAGGAGTGCGTCCTGCTGGGTCTTGTTGAACCGGTGGATTTCGTCTATAAAGAGAATTGTCTTTCTCCCTAACTTTCTGTTCTCCCTACCCTTTTCAAGAACTCTCCTTACCTCTGAAACTGTTGATGTAACGGCGTTGAGCTGGTGGAAGTTTGCATTCAGCTTTCTGCTTATTAAACGGGCAAGTGCCGTCTTTCCCGTTCCCGGTGGGCCGTAGAAAACGAGGGAGTGGAGCTCCCCCTTTTCAACCAGCCTCCTTAAAGGCTTTCCTTTCCCAACTATGTGTTCTTGGCCGACAAACTCTGAGAAGTCTTCAGGCCTGAGCCTTGCAGAGAGAGGTTTCTTCCCCTCAAAGAGCTCCAACTACTACCTCTCCTCTCCTTTAAGGGCAACTAAGAGGTTGAAGAGAGACCAGAAGAGGTTGATGATGTCTAAAAAGAGGGCAATTGCTATTTCAACAGGCGTTCCCTTTTCGTTTACAAGGCGGGAGGTGTCGTAGAGGATGAACCCTGAGAAGAGGAGAGCTCCCATTCCAGACATAACTACGTTAAGGAGTGAGTTGTGCCAGAAAAGGCCGACAACGGCTATAATCACAACCAAAACGAGGCCTGTAAAGAGGAAACCTCCTAAAAAGCCAAAGTCTTTCTTCGTAACCAGAACGAAGAGGCTGAGAGCTCCCGTAATTATCCCGGTTATGAGGGCTGTCTCTTTGAATATTTCCAGGAGAAACGGGGACTGAAGTACTACTGCCACTGCCGGGGCGTCAAAGAAGCCAACTGTAAAGGTAAAAAGTAAAAAGAAAAGGTAGCCTAATAGGTTTCTCTGGAAGAGGAGTGCTAAAAACATGGTTCCTACAGTTGCTACCAGTGAGAGTATCAGGTATCCCCACTTTCCAAGGTGGGCAAACATGGGAAGGAACTGAAGGCCTGCCCCTACTCCGAAGGCCATCGTTATGAAACCTACCGTTAAGAGTAGGTAGGTTTTCCCTAGAAGGGAAACTCTGCTCTCCTCAGGGTAGGTTATTACTGAAGTTCTCCTCTCTTCCATCACTCCTCCTTTTCAATAAATAAAAAGTGGCGCTTGAAGTTTACGCCTTCTGGTTCTATCTCAACTTCCCTGACTCTGTAGCCGGGAATTTCCCCTCTGAAGGGCTCTTTACCCCTGTAGATGCACAGGATTGCTCCTCTGTCTAAGAGGTGTTTCGTTATCTCAACTGCGCCTTCCGGGTCTTCAACGGCTCTCATTGTTAAAATGTCAAACTCTCCGTTAACCTCTTCTATCCTTGAGCACTGAACAGAAACGTTCTGTAGTTTCAGCTGCCTTTTAACCTCTTCTAAGAAGACGCACCTTTTCTTCCGTGGTTCAACCAGCGTAAAGTGGGACGAACTAAGGACTATTGAGAGGGGAATACCGGGAAAGCCAGCTCCTGAACCTACGTCGCAGAACCGTTTCTCCTCAACCTTTACTCCAGCCTTTTTGAAGGCAAGTAGGCCAAGGAGAGAGTCAAAGAAGTGTTTCTCCTCTATTTCTCTGTCTGTTAAAAGTGAGGTAAGGTTAATCCGCTTTCCCCACTTTTTGAGGAGCTCCCTGTAAACCTCAAACTTTTTAAGCTCCTCTTCCGTTATGGGAATTCCGTTTAGTTGGCAGAGCTCCCTCAGTCTCTCCATCAGGCCTTCTCCTTCTGGAGCTCTCCCCTTTTCCACTTCTCTATGTAAACGGCCAGTATGGGGATTGATGCAGGCCTTATTCCCTCAAGCCTTGCAGCCTGCCCTAAGGTTAAAGGCTTCATCTCCTTCAGTTTCTGTTTCTCCTCAACAGAGATTGGAACAATATCGTAGTCAAAGTCTTCAGGGATTTTTATGTTCTCAAGCTTTCTGAACCTTTCAACCTCTTCAAGCTGCCTCTTTATGTAACCTTCGTACTTAACCTCTATCTCAACCTCTTCTAAGATCTCCTCAAGGAGCTTTCTGTCTTCAACTGTTAGCTCAAAAGGTATAAGGGGAAGAATGTCCTCTAACTTAACTTCCGGCCTCTTCAGAAGTTCGTAGGCGCTCTTACTCTCCTTCAGTGGCGTTGAACCTTCCTTCTCTAAAATCGGGTTTACAGATTCAGGCTTCAGCTTTACCTCTTTCAGTTTCTCTATAAAAACTCTAACAGTTTCATACTTCTTCTTTACCCTCTCGTACTGTTCCCTGGTTAAGAGGCCGAATTTGTAGCCGTACTTTGCCAGCCTGTAGTCGGCGTTGTCGTACCTTAAGAGGAGCCTGTACTCGGCCCTTGAGGTAAAGAGCCTGTAGGGTTCACGAACTCCCTTGTTAACAAGGTCGTCTATCATTACGCCTATGTAGGCCTCATCCCTTCCAAGAACAAACCTTTCATCTTTTCCAAGGGCGTAGAGGGCCGCGTTTATTCCGGCAACTATCCCCTGACCTGCCGCTTCTTCGTACCCGGTTGTTCCGTTTATTTGGCCTGCGTTGAAGAGCCCTTTTATGATTTTCGTCTCAAGGGTTGGATAAAGGTGGGTAGGGTCTATGAAGTCGTACTCTATTGCGTAGGCCGGCCTTATTATCTCTGCGTTTTCAAGGCCGGGAATTGACCTTATTATTGCAACCTGAACGTCGTAGGGAAGGCTTGTTGAGGTTCCGTTTGGGTAGAACTCTATCGTGTCTCTCCCTTCCGGCTCAACGAATACGTGGTGCCTTTCTCTTTCCGGGAACTTTACGATTTTGTCCTCAATTGAAGGGCAGTACCTTACTCCTACCCCGCTTATGAGCTTACACTCTCCGTACATAGGAGATCTGTGAAGGTTCTCCCTTATTATCTTGTGGGTCTCAGGTGTTGTGTAGGTGAGCCAGCAGGGTACCTGCTCTATCTCTTTTGGCTCTGTCCAGTAGGAGAAGAATGGAGGAGGTTCGTCTCCGTCCTGTCTTTCCATCTTGGAAAAGTCTATTGTTCTGCCGTCAATCCTTGTTGGAGTTCCGGTTTTAAGCCTTCCTACTCTGAAGCCGTGCCTTTCGTAGAATGAAGAGAGCTTGTTTGCGGCCGGTTCCCACATCCTGCCGCCTTCAAACTCCTGAAAGCCTATGAATATCTTTCCCCTTAAGAAGGTTCCGGCAGTTACTACAACGGCCTTTGCTCCGTAACGGGCTCCTATGTGGGTTACAACCCCTTTAACTTTTCCGTCCTCTACAACTATGTCGTCAACTATCTGCTGAATTACCTGAAGGTTGTCTGTGTTCTCAATTACCTGCCTCATTCTCTTTCTGTAGGCCTCTTTGTCGGCCTGGGCGCGGGGAGCTCTGACTGCAGGTCCCTTCTTCCTGTTTAAAATCCTGAACTGAATTCCCGTTTCGTCTATGTTTTTGGCCATCTCCCCGCCAAGGGCGTCTATCTCACGAACCACTGTTCCTTTTGCAACGCCCCCTATGGCAGGGTTACACGACATTTCGGCTATTCTGTCAACGTTTACGGTGAAGAGGGCGGTTTTACAGCCCATTCTTGCGGCAGCCAGAGCTGCCTCACACCCTGCGTGTCCTGCTCCTACAACAATTACGTCAAATACTTCGTCCCACATGTCTCACCACTAGTAATAGAGTTTTACTTTTGTTCCCCTTGTAGCCTTTAAAAGTTTGGCAGCGTTCGACATGTAGGCAACTATCTGAACGTGATTTTCAGGGCTTAAAGAGATGAAGAGCTCCCCCCTTTTAACTCCCGAGAAGTTCTCTTGAGACTTTGTAATTTTCACTCCGTTAACTTCTGCAGCTTTTGGAAGTCCCATCTCTCCCGTTGCGTTGAGTATCAGGTTTCCGAAGTAGTCAACGTCAAGGACTATTGCCTCGTAGGAACCGTCGGCGGCAGGTTGAGGTGTTGGAAGTTTAAACCGCTTTAACTGCCTAATGTCCATTTCGTCTCCAAGGTGGGTTGCCGTTTGGAGTCTGGAGAGCTCTGCGGCAATCGGTGCCAGTTGGTCCCTGCTTCTGAAGTTTCCAGCTCTCTTTTTATTAACGAAGTAGTGCTCTGCAGTTATTCGATGGACCGCTTCCGGCGGTTCTTCCTCAAACATGAGGCTTCCAATTCCGTTGTTGGGACATACTAGGAAGTAGTTCTCCGTTGTAACTATTATCGGTTCAGCCTTAGGGTCTGGATCTACAAGGCAGAGGAATATTGTTCCTGTAGGAAAGTACTTGAAAGACCATTTAAGTTTGAGAGCTCCGTCAACAACGTCAAAAGGTTTAACAAAGTGGGTAACGTCTATAACTTTCGTTTCAGGTGCCACGCTGTAGATTATTCCGTGAACCGTTCCTACGTAGTGATCTTTTAGTCCGAAGTCGGAAATTATGGCTATGGGACTGTTCATAGATCCCCCCTGTCCGTTCTTTCTGTAAGTTCTTTCAATTTTAACTCTATCTCTTTCCTAAGAGTCTCTTCGTCATGAAACCTGGCAGGATCTATCGGGTTTCCGAGAACTACTCTGCACTTCGAAAAGGGATAGGGAATCAAAAATCTGTCCCAGGAGTTAAGGTTGAACTTCCAGTCTGCCGAAAAGGTGAGGGGATAGACGGGAGCTCCCGTCTTCAAAGCAAGCTTTGCAACTCCCGGCTTTACAACTTCCCTGGGGCCTCTGGGGCCGTCGGGGGTAATTGCAACTGTGTAGCCGTTTTCAATCAGCTTTACCATCTCTTTAAAGGCTCTGTCTCCGCCTTTTCCCCTTCCTGCAGAACCTCTTACAGTCTTAAACCCCATCTCTTTAACTACGTTCGCTATCAGCTCCCCGTCTCTGTGGCGGCTTATGAGTATGGCAACTCTCTCTGCGTACTCTCTCAGAGCAAACGGAAGGAGGAACATCCTTCCATGCCAGAACGTAACGATTGACGGAAAAGTGGGAGGCGACAGGAACTTAACTTCAACTCTTAGCGTTTTGACCCACAGAGAACTGAGGGTGTAGATGAGTTTAGGCTTATTTAACTTCAAACCTCACCTTCAACCTTACCGATTTCTCCTTTACCCCTTTGGGAAAGGGGCCGAAGGACTTTACAGAATATATTGCTGAAATTGCTGAACGGTTGAAAGCTACGTCGGGAGAGAGCTTTTTTACTACGAGTTCTTCAATCGACCCGTCGTTCCTTAAAGTTATTACAAATACTGCCCTCCTTTTTTGGGAAGTACTTGAGTAGTACGGTACTTTCCAGTTTCTCATTATCGTATCCCTTACTTTTATCAGGTAAGGAACAAGTCTGGAACTAGAAATAGAGGGCAACTTACTATTTCTTCTGTTTGGAAGATCTACCGAAAGTTTCACAGATCTGTACCCTTCTCCAGTCTGCAAGTTTTTTACAAGCTTCGAAGGAGAAAAACCTACTCCTCTGTTCTCTGAACTTTCTCCAACGCCTATAGATTTGGGTCTTCTAATAGAAGGTCCCCCTCCACCGCGCTCTTTAACAGATCGATTTCCTCCAGTAACGGAACTTTGAGATTTGGGAGCTCCCCCCCTTAACTCCCCTTTTACCGGTTTAACTCCAATTAAGTTTGACTCAACTTCCGTGTCAAAGGATATGGGAACGACGTTAACCACTTCGTAAGTTTTTCCCGAAAGAACACTGTTTATAGAAATGGCAAAAAGAACGGCAAGATGAACAGAGAGTGAAACGAGCAGAGAAAAAAGATCTAACTTCCTGGAATTTTCCAACTCCTTAACCTTTTTATTTATTGGAGCGGGCGACGGGACTCGAACCCGCGACCCTCAGCTTGGGAAGCTGATGCTCTACCACCTGAGCTACGCCCGCCCTTTCACATTACACTCTAAAAAATTAGTCAAACTCCAAGTTCTCTTCAACTCCCTCTACCCGTCCTAATAAAGGGAGAAACTTTCCTCCTTCCTCTGTAGTAGAGCAATTCTAATCCAAAAGAAACTGCAAAGACGGCAATTGTCGTCAAGAACGTGAGCTTGCTGTGCTTAAGCTGATAGATAGCTATCTGAACAGCTACAAAAGTAATTACTATCAAGTTGAAGAAAACGAGTCCTTTCCTCCCGCCAACCTCTTCCCACAGCTTCAGGTGAGAGAGGATAACCCCTATATAAAGAGCAGTCGTTATTATACTTACCATTGAAGCAACAGAGGTTACGTTGAAAAAGAGGGTAAAGATAAGTCCCAAACCGCAGGTAAGGTAAAGACCCAGATGTTCTCCCATCCACCTTTTCTCAACAAGACTCCTGGGAGAGGGAATGTAACCGTCTCTCATAAGCGCATAGGAAGCGTTTGCTCCTGTATATATAGTTGCATTAAGAGCTGAGGAAATACTGATTAAAGCTCCCAATGAAAGCAGGAAAAACCCCAGCTTTCCAAGGGCGGGCTCAGCAGCAACGGCCAAGGCATTTTCTGCGTACTTTGCAATCTCTGAGGGGGGAAGAGCTCCCAACGCAGCAACAGAAACTCCAACGTAAACGGCCATAACGATAAGAATACTTAAGTAAATGGCACGAGGAACGTTTTTAAAAGGATCTTCTATATTCTCACTTATGTTTGTTATCAATCCAAACCCCATGTAGGAGAGAAAAAAGATAACGGAAGCGTTAAGAATCCCCTTTAAGTACTGCTCGCTCAAGTGGGGTTTTAAGTACTCTATGTGGATAACTGAAAGGCCTGCAACAATAAAAAGCATAAGTATTAAAAGTTTCACCAGAACTATCCAGAACTCGAGCTTTCCAACGGCTTGAGCTCCTCCAAAAAAGCTGATTGCACCAAACAGAGCAATTACTAAAACTTCCACAGCAGTGTGGAAAACCGGATAATCAAGGTGGATAAGTGGCAGAAAATAGCCTGCAAAACTAATGGCAAAAAGGGCAATCGAAATAACGTAACTGAACCACATCAGAATGGCGAGAGCTCCCACTACAGGAGAATCCCCAAAAGCCTTCTGGATAAAAGCAATAGGCCCAGCATTTGAAACAAACTTCCTTCCCATATGTGCGTAAGAGTAGGCAACCATAAGGGCGTAGATACCACTGAGCAGAAAAGCAAAAGGCAGACCGTTTCCTGCAATCTTAACTCCGTAGCCAAATATGGAAAAAATACTCGCACCTATCATCGTTCCTACTGCCATTGCTGAGGCCTGAACTAGACTAAGTTTCTTCCCCTGCTCCATTCCCTATCGCTCCTTGTTACCAGTGGAATCTTCTGTATCAATGTAGAATTGTAATAACCCATTTTACTTGAGGTGAGTAATGAGGTTCTTTCTCTTACTCTGCCTTCTTCTTTTTATCCCTTTCTCACCTGTCTCAGCAGAAAAGCCTGTTGAAGCGTGGATAACCTATAAACAGGTAGGGAAGAAAGTTGTTGAAGTTGTGAAAGTTAGAACCGACGATGGGAAAGTTTACGAGTTCTATCCGGGACTTTCTCCGAAGGAGATCCCAAAACCTGAAAACAGGTTACCTGAACAGGTATCGCAGAAGATTTTCTTACTGGCAGTCGGCTTTCTCGGAGGGATTCTTACAGGGATAGTTGTTCTCTGGAGGAAGTACAGAAAGCTGGTTGGAGGGTAGAGAAAGGAAGGCCCTTAGCGGGCCTTCCTGATGAGAGTCTCTTTTCTCTTTATCTCGGCTTCTATGGAGCTCCTTGCTTCTACTTCCTCTTCGCTTAGAGAGGCAAGTTTCTCTTTTAGCTCAATTATCTCCCTCTCAACGGCTTCAACGTCAACTTCGCCGGGCTCGTATATCTCCTGAACTCCAACTCTGACAACGTCAGGCTCTATCTGAACAAAACCGTTGTACACGAGTTTTCTCAGTTCCTTTCCATCCCTGTCCTTACAGACAACAAATCCGGCGCCTATTGAGTAAAACTCCGGCTGGTGGCCTGGAAGAACTCCAATGTCACCGTCGTCTGTCTCAACGTAAACCTCTCTAGCCTCCACCTCGTAGTGCTTACCTGTTGCAGAGGCCATCTGAAACTTCATTTCAGTTGGCAGTCCCCTCTTGGCAGCCATCTACCGTCTCCTCTATTTACTCTGAGCTTCCTGCATAAGCTTTTTAGCCTTCTCTATTGCTTCGTCAATTGTTCCAACCATGTAGAACGCCTGTTCCGGAAGATGATCAAGTTCACCTTTAATTATCATCTCAAATCCGCGGATAGTTTCCTCAATAGGAACGTACCTACCGGGCATTCCTGTAAAGACCTCGGCAACGTGGAACGGCTGTGTAAGGAAGAGCTGGATTCTCCTTGCCCTGTGGACAACGAGCTTGTCTTCCTCGGAGAGTTCTTCCATACCGAGGATTGCGATGATCTCAAGGAGCTCCTTATACCTCTGGAGGTACCTCTGAACTTCCCTTGCAACCCTGTAGTGCCTCTCCCCTACAATGTGAGGGTCAAGCATACGAGACGTTGACTCGAGCGGATCAACTGCCGGGTAGATACCCTGCTCTGCAAGTGCCCTTGAGAGAACTGTCGTAGCGTCGAGGTGGGCAAAGAGTGTAAACGGAGCCGGGTCTGTAAAGTCGTCGGCCGGTACGTAGATAGCCTGAACCGATGTAATAGAACCTTTGGTTGTAGAGGTAATACGCTCCTGAATGGCACCTACCTCTGTTGCAAGGGTTGGCTGGTAACCAACCTCAGAAGGAATCCTACCTAAAAGGGTAGAAACTTCAGCACCAGCCTGAATGAAACGGAACATGTTGTCAACGAAGAACATCATGTCACGGCCTTCAACATCACGGAAGTACTCGGCCATGGTAACGCCTGTCATTGCAACACGCCACCTGTTACCAGGAGGCTCGTTCATCTGACCGTAAACGAGAACCGTTTTCTCGAGAACCCCAGATTCTTGCATCTCAAGCCAGAGGTCCGTTCCTTCCCTGGTTCTCTCTCCAACCCCGGCAAAAACGGAGAAACCGCCGTGCTTCATAGCAACGTTGTGGATGAGCTCCATAAGGAGAACCGTTTTACCAACTCCAGCACCGCCGAAGAGACCTGTCTTTCCACCCTTAGCGTACGGCTCAAGGAGGTCAATAACCTTAATTCCCGTTTCAAATATTTCAGCAACGGTCTTCTGCTCTGTAAGTGGAGGAGCAGGTCTGTGGATCGGCCAGTACTCCTCAGCCTCAACAGGTCCCCTGTTGTCAATAGGCTTTCCAATAACGTTAAAGATTCTACCTCTCGTTGCATGGCCAACGGGAACTTTCAGATAGTCTCCCGTATCTATAACCTCCATTCCCCTTTTAAGACCTTCTGTAGCGCCAAAAGCTACGCAGCGAACCCTATTCTCTCCAAGGTGCTGTTGAACTTCTAAGATGAGTTCACCGGTTTCAACCTTTCCGTCCCAAGTAATCTGCTTAACGTTTGGAACCTTCAAAGCGTAGTAAATCTTAGGAAGTTTTCCGTCAGGGAACTCAACGTCTATAACCGGCCCAACGATCTGAACGATCTTGCCTTTATGCTCTGCCATACCTATCCTCCCTATTTCATTGCTTCAATAGCGGTTGTAATTTCAATTAACTCCTTCGTAATTGCAGCCTGTCTTGCCTTGTTGAAGGAGAGCGTAAGTTTCTTAATCATATCTTCAGCGTTCTTCGTAGCACTGTCCATAGCCGTCATACGGGCAGCGTGTTCGCTAGTTTCAGACTCTTTAAGGGATCGCAGTATGATAGCAGATGCGTACGACTTAACTGCCTCTTTAATCACGTTCTCGTCCGGCCCAACAGTGTACTCAGCATTGGGCTCTTCTTCTGCTCCCTCCATAGAAAGGGGCATTATCTTCTCAAAGGTTACTTCTTGCTTTAAAGCGTTGTAGAACTTGTTGTACACAACGTAAACTTCGTCAAAGTATTCAGAGATATAACCTAAGTAAAGGTCGGCCGATATCTCCTTTGCCAACGGCAGACCTATTCTTCTAAATATGTCCGTAAAGCTTTTTCTCACTTTAAGATCTGAGTACTTTGTAAAGTACTGCGTAGCCTTATTTCCAACAGTTGTAAGACTTATGTCTATACCTTGAGACAGCTTTTCTTTGGCAAACTTGTTTACCTGCCTAATAATGTTGGAGTTAAAAGCACCGCACAACCCTTTATCGGAAGAGATGACTATTAACTCTATCCTTCTAACAGGCCTTACCTGAAAGATAGGATGAATAGAAGGGTTCCCTCTAACGTAGAGTCCCGTTGCTATTCCTTTCATTACTTCAGCGTAAGGTCTTATGTTGAAAAGCTCTTCCTGAGCCTTACGGAGTTTAGCAGCGGACACCGCCTTCATAGCGGCGGTTATCCGCTTTGTTCCCTTAAGGCTCTTTATCTTAGCTTTTATTTCCCTCATTCCAGGCATTTTCTACCTCGCTATTAAACTGTAAACGTTGCCTTGAACTCCTTAATTGCCTCGTGGAGCTTCCTTACCAGTTCGTCGTCAAGCTCTTTCTTCTCAAGAATCTCTTTGAGTATTTCGGGGTGCTTGGCGTCCATAAAGGCGTAGAGCTCCCACTCAAACTTCGTTACAGCCTCAACCGGTATGTCGTCAAGGTAACCGTTAACTGCCGCAAAGAAGGCAACGATCTGTTTCTCAACAGGGATAGGCTTGTGAGGAGGCTGCTTGAGAAGCTCCATCAAGCGCCTTCCCCTTTCAAGCTGCGCTCTTGTTGCAGGGTCAAGGTCTGAGGCAAACTGCGCAAAAGCTTCAAGCTCACGGTAACGGGCAAGCTCAAGCCTCAGCTTACCGGCAACCTGCTTCATTGCTTTAATCTGGGCTGCACCACCAACCCTTGAAACAGAAAGACCTACGTTGATGGCAGGCCTCTGTCCTTTGTAGAAGAGGTCTGTTTCAAGGAAGATCTGACCGTCTGTAATTGAGATAACGTTTGTAGGAATGTAAGCAGAGATGTCTCCAGCCTTTGTTTCAACTATTGGAAGCGCTGTAAGTGAACCGGCTCCAAGCTCGTCGTTAAGCTTAGCGGCTCTTTCAAGGAGCCTGGAGTGGAGGTAGAAGACGTCTCCAGGATAAGCTTCCCTTCCGGGTGGACGCCTGAGGAGAAGTGACATTTCACGGTAAGCCACGGCTTGCTTTGAGAGGTCGTCGTAAACGATAAGTGCAGCCCTACCTGTGTCCCTGAAGTACTCTGCAACAGTACAGGCAGCGTAAGGAGCAAGGTACTGAAGTGCTGCAGGATCTGAAGCTGTAGCTGAGACAACTATCGTGTACTCCATAGCTCCCAGCTCTTTGAGGAGCTGGATTGTCTGTGCAACTGTTGACCTTTTCTGTCCTACGGCACAGTAAACGCAGATAACGCCTTCCCTCTTCTGGTTGAGGATTGTATCTATTGCAATTGTTGTTTTACCTGTCTGCCTATCTCCGATGATAAGCTCCCTCTGTCCTCTTCCGATAGGAATGAGGGCGTCAATCGCTTTAATTCCGGTCTGGAGTGGTTCGTGAACGGGCTTCCTTGCAACGATACCAGGAGCGATACGCTCAACGGCTCTTCTCTCTACGTATTCAATCTCACCTTTACCGTCTATAGGATTTCCAAGCGGATCAAGAACTCTTCCAATAAGACCGTCGCCAACAGGCATGTCAAGGATTCTTCCTGTTCTTTTGGCCTTTCCACCCTCAACAACACCTCTTCCTTCACCAAGGAGAACAACACCTACGTTGTCTTCCTCAAGGTTGAACGCAACACCTTCTGTTCCGTCTTCAAACTCTACAACTTCACCGTACTCAACGTTCTCAAGACCGTAAACCCTTGCTACGCCGTCCCCTACCTTGATAACGATTCCAGTCTCGTCAAGGTTTACAGAGGCCTCAAACTCTTCGATCTGTTTTCTTATCAGTTCTGATATCTCTTCTGCTCTGATCTGCATCTCCGCACCTCGCTATCAGTTTTTTATCTCAATCGACTATAGCTTTTTTAAGTTTTTCAAGCTGTGTCTTTATTGAGGCGTCAAGAACCTTATCTGCCACCTTCACTATAAAACCGCCAATTATGGAGGGATCAAGTTTCACCGTGATTTCAGCCTTTTTTCCGAAAAGCTCCTCAATTTTCGTCTTAATCTTGGTTAAAACTTCCTCATCAAGCTCTGTAGCACTAGTTATCTCCGCTTTTACAAGCCCAAGTCTTTCGTAAGCAAACTTTTCAAACTCCTCTGCAAACTCCCTCAGAAGGCCCAGTCTGTTTTTCTGTGCCATTAGGAGAAGAACTTTCTTAAGCTCCGGCGAAACCTCAATCTTCTCAAGAACTTTTTTAATGAGTTCCACTTTCTTCTCTACCGGAATTATCGGGCTCTTGAAGAATTTGATAGCCTTCTCATCGAGAACAGAAAGGAGGGTTTGAATCTCCTTAAGAACTTTCTCCAGTTTTTCATCAGGAAGAACTTCCGAAAGGGCCTTAGCGTACCTTCTGGCGATTCTAACTTCCAGTCTCAACTTGATCCCTCCTAAATCTTTTCAAGGGTGGATTCTATGAGTTTCTTGTTGACTTCCGGAGTAATGGATCCCTTGAGTTTTAACTCGGCAAGCTCTACAGCCTTTTCCGCTGCAAACTTCTTAAGCTCCTCTTTTGCCTTGTAGAGCTCCTTCTCAATCTCTTCATCTGCCATTCTCAGTATCCTAGCGGCTGTCTCTTTTGCCTCAGCGATTATCTGCTCTTTCTCTCTCTCTGCGACCTCTTTAGAGTAGGCGAGTATCCTTTCAGCCTCTGCTTTAACTTCTTCAGACTTTTTCTCTGCTTCTTTTAAGAGCTTAAGCGCTTCCTCTTTCTCCTTTTTAGCTTTTTCAAACTTACTCACTACAGACTCTATACCGTCTGAAAGAAACCTTGATACAGGTTTCTTAAGGAACCAGTAGAGGATTGCAAACAGAATTATCAGGTTAACTGTCTTCCAAAAGAGTAGATGTCCTCCGTGTTCCATCTTTCCCCCTTAGTTAGGCTACTTTGCCGAGTATTTTCTTAACGATCTCTTCTGCGAGCCTTTCAGCCTCAGCTTCAAGCTTCGACTTCTCAGCCTCAAAGGTCTGCCATATCTCCTCTTTAGCCTTCTCTATCTTTGCTGAAGCCTCTTCCTGAGCTTGAGAGATTATTCTTTCTCTCTCCTCTCTAGCCTCTTTTACAGCAGCGTCGATAACTTTCTTAGCTTCCTCTTTTGCTTTAGCAAGTAACTCTTCAACTTCTTTCAGCAACTGTTCTGCTTTTGCCTTCAGGGCCTCTGCTTCACTGTAGATACTCTCAAGCTCCTTTTCCCTACTCTCCATAAGTCTTAAGAGGGGTTGAAACAGGAACTTGTTGATGAGAACCATGAAAATGAGGAAGTTAACCGCTTGAACGATAAGGGTCCAGTCTATCGCTACGATACTCCCTTCCATCACCCAGCTCCTTCTTTTGTGATTTCCCCTCCTCCTAAAAGCAGGTCGTTGCTGTAAAAGGCACAGACCTGCCCCGGAGCGGGGGCGTCAACTTTCGCCGCTAATTTTACACGATATATGCCGTTTTTTAAATACTCGACACCAACAACTTCTGTAGGCTTTGCTCTGTAACGTATCTGAACTTGAACCGGAATTTTACCCCACTCCCTTGGTTCTACGTGCCAGTTGGTCTTCCATACAAAGACCTCATCCTTTAGGAGACTCTGTTTTGGCCCCACCACGACTATGTTTTCTTCCGGTTTTATCTCTACAACGTAGAGGGGGTGTTTGTAGGAGATTCCCAGTCCTCTCCTCTGACCTACGGTGTACCTGAAGTAGCCTCTGTGTTTTCCTACAACCGTTCCGTCCTCAAGTTTAAAAAGGCCGGGGCTGGCTTTAATGAAGGGTTTGAGGAACTCCGTGTAGTCTCCCTCTATGAAGCAGATATCTTGGCTTTCTCCTGCGTAGGGGAAACCTATTGATTTTGCCCTTTCAACAACTTCTCTCTTCGTTAACTCTCCCAGGGGAAGGAGAAGGTAGTCAAAGATCTCCCTCTCAACGAGGGCTAAAAAGTAGGACTGTTCTTTCCCTTTTTCTAATCCTCTGTATATAAGGTTTCTCCTGAACTTTTCTGAGAAACCTACCCGGGCGTAGTGGCCTGTAGCTATCAGGTCGGCAGAGAGCTCCCTCTTCAAACGGTAGAGGTACTTCAGTTTTACCTCCCTGTTACAGACGGCGCAGGGGTTTGGCGTCAGGCCTCTTCTGTAGTAAGAGATAAAGTAGTCAATTACCGTTTTTCTGAACTCCTCCGTCAGGTCTATAACTGTAACCTTGAGGTTGAGGAGCTGTGCAGCTCTCCTTACTCTCTCTGTGTCTGCATCGGGAAGGAGTTTCAGGTAGACCAGCAGAACTTCGTAACCTTCCTTTTTTAGAAGGTAGGCTGAGTAGAAGCTGTCAACTCCTCCGCTGAACCCCAGAATTACTCTTTTCAACCTTCAGCCCCGGAGTTTTTAGGGAATTCTATCAGAGGTTAAAAAAAGAAGGGGCGCCTTGCGGCGCCCCCTTGAGACTTATGGGGAGGAGGGAGGGGGATAGGGGGTGTCTGCTATTAATAATAGTTCTCATTTTCGGAATGTCAACCCCAAACTTTCAAATTTCAAATTCCGGCCTATTCTTAATATTGAAGTTATAAATATAAGCCCTCCCTTCACCGTTGCAGTAGCTCTGCCAGAAAATATACTTAAAGCTTGAAAAACTCGAAAACCGGAGAGATCTATGGTTGTTATTAAGTTCAAATACCCCGATACTGAAAAGACCGGACTTGCCTTTGCAGACTCAGGAACTTTCAGTTACGGTCAGGAAGTTGTGGTTAAAACCGACAGAGGCGAGGAGGTTGTAAAGGTTTTAAAGAGCTACGAGGTAGAACCTGAAACCCTCAGGAAGTTTGGAACGGAGCCTGAGGAGCTCTACACCTTTTTAAGGGTCGCAACTGAAGAGGACAGGAACCGTTTCCTTGATAACCTCCTCTTTTCTCAGGAAGCCCTTGAGGTGTGTAAGAAGAAGGTTCTGAAGCACGGTCTGGAGATGAAGCTTGTTAAGGCCTACACGACCCTTAACAGGGAGAGGCTGGTCTTCTACTTTACGGCGAAGAACAGAGTTGACTTCAGACAGCTGGTTAGAGATCTTGCAGCCCACTTTAAAACCCGGATAGAGCTCCGCCAGATAGGCGTTCGAGACGAGGTAAAGATGGTTGGAGCCGTCGGTATGTGTGGGAACATCTGCTGTTGCAAGTCGTTCCTTGAGTGTTTCCACTCAATCTCCCTCAACATGGCAAAGCTTCAGGGGCTGCCTCCAAACCCTGCAAAGCTCTCTGGAACCTGCGGCCGTTTGATGTGCTGCCTCAAGTACGAAGAGGCCAACTACTACATCAGGCAGTTCCTCCCAGAGGTTGGCTCAGTAGTTGATACGCCCGAGGGAAGGGGAAAGGTTGTTGACGTAAACGTTCCCCTGGAAACTGTAACAGTTGAGATTGAAGAGAAGGGAAGGGTTCCACTTCCACTGAAACTATTTGTAACTGAAGAGCAGTGGAACGACTACGTAGAGAAGCTGAGGGAAAAGGTTGACGACAGGTTCAGGTGCTTTACAAAAGCGGGAGTGATCGGCGATGAAAGTGGTTAAGGAGTTGAGAAGCCCTTTAAACAGGCTGTTTATATTTGAGACGGAGGACGGCTACAGGGTTGAGTCTGTTTTCTACAAGGGGGAGAGGCTCTGCGTCTCCTCTCAGGTTGGCTGTCCTGTAAGGTGTCTCTTCTGTGCTTCGGGGAAGAAGGGACTTAAGAGAAACCTGACGGCTGAGGAGATATTTAAACAGTACGAGCTGCTGAAGGGGGAGCTCCCCATAAAAGGCGTTGCAGTTGCCGGAATAGGCGAACCCTCTGCCAACGCCGACGAAGTCGTTAAAGCTGTAGAGATGTTCAAGAGAGAAGGCCTTAAAGTAACTGTAAGCACAACAGGTTACCCTATTGAAGGGTTCAGGAAGCTCCTGAGAGCTCCCCACGACGGCCTCACCATCTCCGTTCACGCCGTTTCCGAAGAGAAAAGGAGGCAGATTTTTGGAGTTTCGGTTCCCCTTGAAGAGATCTTCTCGGAGCTTGAGAGCTACTTCTCTCAAGTCTCTTCCTCAAGGAGGAAGAAGTTTCAGATCGGATACCTTCTGATAAAGGGGGTAAACGACTCAGAAGAAGAGCTGAGAGCCTTAGGAGAGCTTGCCAGAAAGTACAGAATGACCGTGATGCTTATGGCGTACAACCCCGTTCCCGGAGTTGAGCTTGAAGGCCTGACAGATGAGGAGTACGAACGGGCCTTTTTAAAGCTCAGAGAGATGGGAGTGAGAGTTACCCTCAGTAACAGGTTCAGGAGAGACCCCCTGGGAGGCTGTGGAACCTTAACAATTGCAAGGGAGGTGTAGGGTGAAGAGGCTCTTATTTCTCCTCGTTCCCGTTGCAGTTTTCGGCTGTACTCACACTCAAAGCTCCCTTACTCAGACAGAGAGGGAGAAGGCCGTAGAGATAGGAAACGCAGCCGTTGTAAAGCTCATGGGAGAGCTAAAGAGAAACCTTGGAATGGCCTTGAAGGAGGGCGGCTTCCCTGAGGCCATAAAGTTCTGTGCTCAAAAGGCTCAGGAGCTTACGCAGAAGGTAAACAGGGAACTTGTGGTTGTGAAGGTAAAGAGGGTTTCAGACCGCTACCGGAACCCAGATAACAGGCCCGATTCCCTAGACATGAAGGTTATCAACTACTTTAAGGAAAAACTAAAGGAAGGAAAGCTCCCTCCTTACTACCTTACAGAGGTGGAAGAGGGAGGAAAGCGGTTTGTCGTTTACTACAAGCCCATAAGGGTTGCTCCGTTCTGCCTCAACTGCCACGGAGACCCAGCCAGAATGAACCCCGAAGTTTTAAGGATCCTGAAGGAGAAGTACCCCCACGACAGAGCTCTAGGCTACAAACCGGGAGACCTAAGGGGAGTCTTTAAAGTTGTTATTCCAGAGAAAGAGCTAAAGGAGGGTTAAATGTTTGTGAAGGAAGGAGAACTGCCAGGAATAGGCAAGAAGTACTCAATGAAGACAGAAAACGGAGACACTATCGTCGTTGTTATCCACTACACCGGAAAGAGGGAGATCTACTACTTTGAGGACGACAGCGAGGAGCCTACGGCAATCATAGAGCTTACCGACGAGGAGGCGAGAACTCTAGGGACGATTTTAGTGGGAGCTCTCTTCCAGCCCACCTCCGACGAGGAGAAGATAGGCTTCCTTATGAAGCACCTCGTTTTTGAGTGGGTAAAGGTTCCAGAGAACTCTTTCCTTGCAGGTAAAACCATTAAAGAGCTTGACATCAGGAAGAAGTACGGAGTTATCGTCGTTGCCGTTATTAGAGACGAGAACGTTATCGTCTCTCCGTCTCCCCTCTTCAGGATAGAGCCGGGAGATACCCTCGTTGTTGTCGGGACCCTTGAAAACGTTAAGAGGTTCGTTAAAGAAGTAGAAGGGGGAGCGTAAGTAATGGAGCACTTTTTAAGTCTACTTGCTCTCTTTATGGGAGCTCTCCTCTTCTCCTACGTCGTTTCACACTACCTGAAGTTTCCTGTTATCCCCATATACATACTCTCGGGGGTTCTCCTCTCGCTCTTTATTCACGCTGAAGACGTCCACATCTTTGAGGTTTTAGGTGTCGTTCTCCTCCTCTTCTACATAGGACTTGAGTTCTCACTTGCAGAGATGGAGAAGAACCTGAAGAACATTCTCTCTGTTGGAGCGGTTGACCTGATCTTAAACCTTATTCCCGCCTTTTTCCTCCTGAGACTTTTAGGTTTTGACGGCATCTCAGCCTTTACTCTGGCCGTTGCCCTCTACCCCAGCTCCTCTGCAATAGTCTCAAAACTCCTTATAGACCTTAAAAAACTTGCAAACCCCGAGGTTGAGCCTGTTCTTGCCATTTTAGTTTTTGAGGACATTGCCGCAGCAACGCTCCTTGCCGTTCTGGTAGGGCTGTCTGGCGGCGGAACAGACCCCGTAGCTATCCTAAAGGTTGTTGTGAAGATAGCCCTCTTTATCTTCCTGGCCGTTGCTTTCGTTAAGAACTTCAACAGGATCGTTGACCTTGCCTTCGGGAAGTTCGGAACGGCAACGGAGTTCACGGTTCTTCTCGTTGGAACACTTCTCTTTGCGTTAGTTGAAGTTTCCCTAGGCTTTGGACTCTCTGAGGCAATAGGAGCCTTTGCCGCAGGAACCCTCTTTGCAGAGAGCTCCCACAAAGAGCACATAGAGTCTGCCGTGATCCCCTATAGAGACCTGTTTGGAGCTCTCTTCTTCCTCACCTTCGGCCTTACAACAGACCTATCCAGTTTCTCCCCTTCCTTAGTCGTTCCTCTTACCGTTCTCCTCCTCTTTACCTTTGGAACGAAAATACTCACAGGCGTCGTTGCCGGAAAACTCTACGGGCTCTCCCTGAAAAGGGGACTCTCTGCCGGGTTTATGCTCCTTCCCAGAGGAGAGTTCTCCATCCTCGTTGCGGCAACAAACAGCGCAGTTGTTCCCATAACTGCCGTTTACGTTCTCCTCTCCTCAATACTTGGCTCACTTGCAGTTAAGGAGTCTGGCAGGATTTTAAGTCTCTTCTTTAAGAAGAAGCCGAAAAAAAAGAGCAGACTTACCCGTTCGGAACTTCTGGGGGACTAAATGTTTATAACTTTTGAGGGCATAGAGGGTTGCGGAAAGACGACCCAAGCAAAACTGCTGTGTGAAGCCCTTGTTGACAGGGGATACTCCGTAGTCTTTACGAGGGAGCCGGGGGGAACGCCGGCTGCAGAGGAGCTCCGCTCCTTCCTTCTGAAGCCGAGAGAGGAAAGGTTTCCTCCGTTTGCGGAGCTCTCCATTTACGAGGCTGCAAGGTCTTTTCACGTAGAGAACCTGATAAAGCCCTCTTTAAAGGAGGGAGCCGTAGTTATCTGCGACAGGTTTATAGACTCAACCCTTGCCTATCAGGGGTACGGAAGGGGAATTGACCTCTCCCTCGTTGAGAGGCTAAACCGAGAGGCCACCGGAGGCTTAAAGCCCAACCTAACGGTTCTCATAGACCTTCCGGTTGAAGAGGCTTTTAAAAGAATCTCTGAGAGGCGAAAAGACAGAATGGAGTCTGAAAGTCTTAAATTCCATCAGAGGGTTAGGGAAGGTTTCCTTGAGATTGCCAGACGGGAACCGGAGAGGTTTCTAATTGTTGACGGAAGAAAGAAAGTTGAGGAGCTCCACACCCTTATACTCGGCGAAGTTTTAGGGAGGCTCGGTGCTCTTTAACGAGATTGTAGGCCACTCAAAACAGATCAGCCTGATAAGGAGACTCGTTGAGGGGGGAGTCTTTCCCCAGAGTACACTCTTTGTTGGCCCTGAAGGAGTTGGGAAGAGGAGGATTGCCAGGGAGCTCTTCCAGAACCTCTGCGGCAGCCTGAACGTTGTAGAAGTAGGTGTTGAGAAGCCGGTTACCGTTGAACAGGTGAGGGAGTTTTCCAGCTGGCTCTTCAAAAAGCCAACCTCTGGTTCCGGGAAGGCGGTCATCATAGACAGAGCAGACGAAATGAGGGGAGAGGCGGCAAACGCCCTTTTAAAGACCCTTGAGGAGCCCCCCTCCTACGGTTACATCTGTCTCATCTCAAGGAGTGAAAGCGGCGTTCTGCCGACCATACGCTCCCGGTGCCGGATCTTCCGTTTCGGTCCCCTTCCAGACTCTTCCATTTCATACCTGTTGGAAAAACAGGGGTTAAAGGTCGATAAAAGGGTGGTTAAGCTCTCAAAGGGGAGCATTGGTACTGCACTGAAACTCCTTGAAAGCCCAGTTATTGACCTTGTGGAGGAGTTTACCTCTCTCTTAAAAAGTAGCGACAAGCTCAAAAAGGTTCTTCCCTTTGCTGAGAAGTTCGCCAAGTTAACTAGAGAAGAGGCTCTTCTCTTCTTTGACTCTCTAGAGGCGGTCGTTTTTGAGAGGGGAGGAGTTCCCCGTTGGGAAGAGCTTATAAATAGTGCCCGCTACTATCTGAAGTTCTACGGCAAACCCCAGTCTGTTGCAGAGTGGTTCGTTATATCTGCATTTAACCTGTAACAAAAATAAAAAAA
>Ga0256831_1000276_pt1 | contig 27245 bp, 28 predicted proteins | sample 132544metaG_FD_189087 | JGI IMG/M metagenome (GOLD analysis project Ga0256831, IMG submission 189087) | Hydrothermal vent microbial communities from Lau Basin, Pacific Ocean - 132-544 | ecosystem: Environmental > Aquatic > Marine > Hydrothermal vents | place: Pacific Ocean: Lau Basin | collected... | reverse complement strand
GCTTGAGGTCTATAATCCAACAACCGATGTATTGTTTAACCTCTCACAGATCCACATTGACACAGACGTTGACGTTGCTGGTGTAGATGTTAGGTCTGACAGCTGGGGCCTTGGTGCGACTACGCGAAGGATTGCGTGGCTCACCGGCATTCCAAAGAAGGTTGAACCGGATACACAATGGTATATGAATGCCGGTGACGGGAAAATATCGCTAAAACTAGGTGGCGTATGGGGAGTTGCCAATAATGACGTTGAATCAATCCGCGTTGGCACCGAAGCTAATCCACTAACTCACAACGGCGACCGCGATAATACAGGTGGTGACGAGCTGGAGATCACATTTACCAACTATTCTGCTAGCTGGCAGGGTGGATTCATGTATATGAGTGATCATGACCACTATGCTCCTGGTGGAAGAGTCAACTTTTTTGGCCAGCGAATCCCATCATTGGATAAGATCTTCGTTCCATTGGCCGAAGACGCCCATAATACCGATACTGTCAAAGTGCAAGGTGACATAACTGACTGGTGGAGGGTGGGCGATGAGATAAGCACTTGGTTCGGCAGGGCCTATGAGAGCTTCTCATACTATGACTATCGATACAGCCGAGAGAAACGAAAGATTACGGCCATTTCATATGATGCCTCGACTGATGTTACTACGATAACCCTCGATTCAAACATCATTCGCCGTTATAACAACAACAGACCGTATATCACGTGGTCATATCCAGACATAGAACGACCACATTTGATCAATCTGACAACGCGGCTTACAAACATCGTGATTCAGGCGAATGGTGATGAGAGTTACGTCACCAGCAGCTACAATCACGGTATGCGTTGGAGTTTGTACAATCTTATCAACTCTACTTGGCAAGGTGTAACGCTAAAATGGAACACGGACGCGAAGTTCACGACCAGCAGGCGCTCTTATACGCCCCCTGAGATGTGGGGACCCGTCGAGATACGGCATGGCGCAATCAAGAACTCTCGTATAGGCTTGTACCTGACATCGGTTGACGACTATCGAGTTGACGATATATGGAACGTGGCGAATGTGTACTCTCACTGGGCGGCGGTCTACTTGGTTCGCTCCAAGAACTATCTTGTGAGGCGGCTCTGGAATGTTATGGCTGGCTCATATGGCATGGCTATCGCCGCCACGCGCAACGGCCGCGTGACCGAGTGTGAGTTCACCGGTTATTGCGGCATTTACTTTAACGGAACATCCTCAGGCATTGAAGTAGACCACAATCGCTACTACAACGTTCTTGTGGGGCATTCGATTCTTGGCGGTGTAAACACAACATTTCACGATAACTACTATGGCTTGGTTGCAAATGATACGAGGGTGCACTCTGACTCTTCCAGCTATGCGGCTGGGCTGATTTACATAGCGCCAAACGGGTCATTCTCTGGTGATATGCATGACGAACACGCCGATTTCGCGTTAACTGTTATCAAGCCAAATGAAAACTCTGGTGGCGACGTGTACGTGTCCAACGTAACCGTTGACGCAGGTTTGGTGAATGAAGGCGTTACCGTTGGCAACCTGGACACTAGGCTTACCTGGGGACCGAATACATTTTTCAGAATAGAGAACCTGAATGGTGATGGCCAGATTCGCGTGTACACCGAGAATGGCAAGATCGTTTCGGAGCAGGATTCACAAGGTGGCTATCAATGGGCGCTTCATCCAGCCTCGGATGATTCCGTCATGGAATACATCCTGCGGGTGCCAGTTGCCCAGTCAGGTGTTCCGTTCAGCGTGATGGTAAATCTGAAGATAGAACATGAGGAATATTGGCAGGGTATGCATTCAATGCCGATACTCGAACTGCGTGGACTTGGCATAGATGATCCGTCAGCGGTTGCACAGGCTGTACAAACAACCGATTGGCAAACCTTGGTTGTTGCTGGCACCCCAGACGAGGCGGGCGTAGCTGAGGTGGTCATAAAAACGCAAACCGATAGTGACGAGGATTTATCTGGTGTCGCGATTGACAATGTGGTGTTAGGTTATCGTGAACCTATTGCCCTTGGTTCGTTAGACGTTGTTTATCGCGGACTTCCACTAGAGCCGCCGATCAATCAGATCACTACACCATATGATATGTGGGCGTTCCAGCTAAACCAGACGAACGGGATAGGCGGTTCAACTGGTGAGGCCCTGGAACGAGCAGCCGCTAGTGGGACAACCCCGGCTGACGTTTGGAGCTACACGGATCGCACCCTGACCGGACCGGTAGACGTTGACAAGGTGCATGGCACTCCCGTGAATGGCCCAGATGACTTGAAGGCCGATGTGTCCTCTCTCGCCACTGAGGTGCAGGTCCAGGCGGTTGCCAATGCCGTGTCCGTCCAGTCAGCTGACATATCTATTATAAAGTCTGTGGAGACGGGGAGTTGGGCTATAATTGGCGATGGTGGGGGGTACGCAGTGCAGGTTTTTTATGACGAGTCTGGCACAGAATTGTTCAGGGCTGCCCTGTACAAAAAGGACGGCACCAGGTGGTCGTATTCTGATATAGATGACTCAGACGTTGTTGAGCGGAGGCGACAGTGATTGGTCAGGCCGGCTCACTAATTACGCGAGGTTACGCCAGTCGCAGTACGCAGATCATCACCAGAGGCTACGCGTTTGCACACGTGGCAGCAGACTTACTCCGTGAAGCTGTGTGCCTGGTTGGCAGAATAGTGCGCTCTGTATCCTTTGAAAGTGGGTTGGCATGATTAGAGCAACTTGCACTAGCGCCATAAGGCGTGTAGTTGGCCTATTCTCAGTGTTTGGCGCAGCAAAGAATGCGGTATCGAGAATACATCGAACGTTTTTTGCCACTTGTCGGCTGCACCGCACAGTGCGACTGATGAGCAGGATTGATTTGGTTAGGGGGTGCTGATATTGCCTGATGATAGAAGGATTTTTGTTGGTGATACTGGTACTCTAATTTCTGTTGATACCCTGTCTGACCTTACCGGTGCCACAACAGCGCTCATAAAATACATCAAACCAAGTGGCAGCAGAGGTAGCTGGGGCGGCACGCTTAACGGCACACGCATAGAATACAGAACGCAGACTGGCGATCTTGATGAGATAGGTGATTATAAAATCTACGTTTATGTTGAGTTGCCCGATTGGTCTGGCCACGGTGAGGTGGATATCATGACCGTCAGCGAGGAGGGGACGTAGTATGGTATACCCCATTAAGCCGTGGCGAGATGCGCGGATTACCGTGTCGTTCCTCGATAAAGACTACAATCGTTTTAGGGTTTTATCCGGACTCACGCCGGCGGAGCATCCTGGCATCGATATTAACATCGGTCCTCCGGGTGACTGGGATAAGGGCTATCCAGTTAGAAGTATCTATAACGGTATAGTAGTGAGTGCGGCGTCGCACAAGGTTTGGGGAAACGTGGTGCTAATTCACCACCCTGGCCTCAACGTGTGGAGCCAGTATGCCCACCTACAGCACGTTAGCGTTTACAATGGCTATGAGGTTGTCGAGGGGGAAGATATTGGCTCTATCGGGAAAGGGGACCCCGTGAGGCCGTTTGCAGCTCATTTGCACTTTGAGATAAGGCAGAAAAAGCTGCCGGCGGACTACTGGCCGGGTGTCAACAAAACAGAAATTGCCAGTTGGTACATAGACCCAGAGCACGTGTTCGCCAAGTTTAACGCTGGCGATTCACCTAGGAGGTAGCGCATGACAGTAAGCTCTATTGTTGCGGCAATAATCGCCGTTCTTGCTGGTATTATTTCGAGCAAGGCGACTTTGGATTGGGCGGCGCGTAACGGTAAGAAAATAGGTCGGTATGTCGCAAAAAAGATTCCCGGAGACAAGCTGGAGCTATGGCTTAAAACGTTCCTTGAGGGCGTCGAGGAGGGGTTGGCGGGTGAAAAAACTGCTGGCAGTGAAAGCATTTTTGTTAGCACTAACGCTGCTAACCTTACCATTAGCAAGTCGAAGCTCCGCTAGTGGTTCATCCGGGGCCTGCCGTTTCTCAGCGTCAGCGGTTAAGATAAAGGCCGTGTGCTTTTACGAGAAGCGGGTTGCAGGCGAGTTTTGGGTGGATGCGCTTGGCCTCGATACCGCATACGGCGTGAATTTTTCTCATGAGTGGAATTTTAACCAACCCTCATTGGATTCGTTTAAGATTACGCCGTATGTCTCGGTAACGGGGCGAGTGAGCGACAGTTTTTTGATCAACGCAGAGATTTCCGTCCCGGTGAAGGCTATCAGCCTGGAGCCAGAATGGAAAGTTGCCGTAAGTGTATTTTACTTTAGCGGCGAGGGGAGGTAGCTTTGCCACACTATCCCGAGCCTCCCAACCACAATGACTGGTTTTGGTTTTTGTTCACAGGATTCTTTGCGGTCCTGGGCGTATTCACCAAAATGCTACGCAGTGGTAGGGAGAGGTCAGCTATGTCATGGATAGCTGAGATGATAAGCGTAGGTTTTTGGGGTGGATTGTCTGGCTGGATTATAGCCTACTATACTAATCTGGACACCCCGATGGTTGCGGCAATTAGCGCTATGCTCGGAAATTTGGGCCACGCCGGCCTTATTTATTTTCTTCGTAAGACTATTATGAGTCAGGTTGGGTTAAAATGAGGTGGGGCATAGCGAAATATACAAAAGGCGTCGATGCCGGAAAGCTGCTTGTGCTGCTTTCGAGGGGTTTTGTGGCCGGGAAACCGCGACATAAAGGGCAGCGTCGGCGTCGCGAAGAGGGGGTGAATAATGGACAAGGGTAATGAGGGGCGCAAGGTTATCTTCGCGACGGCGGAGGCCCCGCCAGGGCATTCGCCGGCGGAGGTTACAACCGTTACCGAAAAGCACCTTGCGCTTATCAATGGCCTTCAGGCATCCAAGGGCAAGCAGTTGCTTACCGCCGACGAGGTCCTTGTTAGGCCGATGCGGCTGAGTGGCAATTCTGTGACGGCGATTTATACTCGCTTCTATGAGCGCGACTTGCGAAAGCTTGCCGCCCAGGTGCCCGGCGCGCCACTGCTTAAGGCACATGATACCACGTCCGAACCACTGGGTACTTTTTATTACGCGGAAGTTACCCGCGAGGGTGACTCACTGTGGTTGGACGGATGGTTTTATGTGCTTAACAACGAAGATGGTCGCAAGCTTGTCGAGCGAGTAGATAAGGGTGTTTTTAACGAGGCGTCAATTAGTTGGACGTTCACGGAGGCGGTGTGTAGCGTATGCGGCCGTGATTATTACGGCGAGCCTGATGAGAATGGTATAGCATGCCAGCACTGGCGTGGCCAAGAGTATGATGGCCAGCTATGCTATATTTACACAACCGGTGATGTAGAATTCCTTGAGGGATCGATTGTGTATCGTGGCGCCCACCCGGGAACGCGAGTTGGAGGCGACTTCCTCAGGGCTGCCGCTTCAGCGGCTGGCGGCGTTATCCTCGGCGAGGCTGACGATAAGAAGAAAGCCATTCTTTCCGCTGGCGCCGATAGTGGTAAGTCAGGGGATACTCAAGGGAGCGCCGGCATGGTGGAGGAGTCTTATGTTCCGCCAAACCCGTCGGACTACTCTGTAGATGATGATGCGAGTTGGAGCAAGCCTACCTTTGGTGACTTTTTGAGCGCCCTAGGCGAAGATTCTGATACTAGCTGGGGCGATCTTCCAGCAAATAAGAAGAAGTGGATTGCTTCCCATTTTGCATGGGCTCCAAGCAGTGATGTGGACGCCTATGCTTTTAGCGAACTAAAGCTTCCGCACCACACTCCAGGTGCATATCCAAAATCTATCCTTAAGTGGGGTGGGGTTAAGGCGGCAGCGCAACGCCTTGCGGGAGCTAGCATACCCGATTCTGACATGGGCCAGGTCAAAAATCATCTCGCCGCGCATTACAGAGAATTTAACAGAACCGCCCCATGGGAGGAAGAGGAATCATCGTGGAATGAGTACGTCGACGCACTGGCTAGTTTGGCTAGCGGGTTTGTGACCGACGAGCTATTAGCTCGTGTGGCCAGCCTGTCAACAGTTCTATTTAACGATGATAAGGAGGGAGACGATATGGTAGAGTTTGAACTGAAGATTGGTGATGAGTCGCTCACCTTCTCCGGCGAGGCTGCCGATGTGGTCGCTCAGCTGCAGGGTGAGATCGACAAGGTGATGTCTAGCATGGCGGCATCTCTTGAAGACGCAAACGCTAAGGTCGAAGAGCTGAGCGCAAAGGTTGATGAGTTCAGCCTTATGGTCGAAGAGCTTTCCGCCAAGGCACAGCTTGGCGAGGCATATGTAAACGATTTGCGCGACGAGATTGTCGAGCTGGCTGTGCGTGTTGACGGTGCGGATAGTGTTGAAGGGTATACTGCGGCGGTTGAGGCGCTGGCTGCTGCCGGTAATATCGACGCGCTAAAGAGTGAGCGTGGTCGTTTGCAGGCGAAGCTGGCCGAGCTCCCCAACGAGCGCAAGTCTGTTGAGGATTGGGACGAAGATGGTTCGTCTACTATGAGCCAGCTACCACCAAAGGAGCTTGACAGCTTCAAACAGAGGTAGCCGATGGCAACTATAACGTTAGATAACGATGGGACTGTGGTTGCACCAGGTCAGCCGGTTACGATCACTAGCGATGGTAAGGCAAGGGCCGGTGAGGCTGGCGATGTTCCGTTTGGTGTGGCCGTCGCTGTTGAGCGACCAATTAACGCTGGGCAGTCGGCGGGGATGGGGCAAATATCGGCTGGAAACATCCGTGATACCGTGACGATAAAGTTTGCGGAGCCGGTTGAGCTATCCTATGCCGGCAATGACCCTGGTGTTGGCTCAAGGGTTTTCATTAACTTTGATTCTGGTGGGGACGTTGCAATAGTTGGTGCTCCTCTGAATAGCGGTTGGTATAGGATGGGGATTGTCGTCTCGGTAAATTCCGCGGACAAGATTGCTAAGGTGCAGTTCCTGTCGCCTGTCTACGTAGAGGCAATACAGTGAGCGAGGGGGTAATAGTATGGCTGTTACTGATAAGTATGAACTGGTAGATTTCGAGACTTTCACTTTCAAGAATGATGGCACTGTGGTCGCAGAGGAGTCGGTGGTTACCATTACGGCCAACGACACAGTCGGGCTTGGTTCGGCTGAAAACCCAGTGTTCGGTAAGGTGTGGCGGATTGAGGATCGTGGCAACACCATGGTGCAGTATAGCGGGATTATCGTTGCCAAGTACAGTGGCGCCGCCCCCACAGCAGGGTCCGGCAAAGAATTGGTAGTTGATGGTGCTGGCGCCGTGAAGGTGCCTGCTACTGCGGGCACTGGTACCCCAGTAGATATTCTCAGTGTTGATACGGCCAACACTGCAGTGGTTTTTGTTCTTCGCTAAGAGTTTCTAGATAGGGAGGTATAATATGGCAGATATCAAGCTTGAAGTAGGTATGTACGACGAGGCTCGCAAGAAGGGGCTTTCGCTGTCTGAGTACATTGAGTGGAAAGCTATGAGCGACTCTCGGGGTGAAGGTGGGCAGTTTGATTGGTTCAACCCTGAGCTGAAGACCAGCGACGGTCGTCGGCTGGATGCGTTCGAGCAGGCTCTTATGCATTTCGGCATCAAAGTACGTGGCGAGCAGGCAAGCACAGGTGACGCCTTCTTCTACGATCCGAATGCCCGTGTCTTGTTCCCAGAGTTCCTGGTTCGGGAGTTCCGCTTTGCCGAGCAAGAGGGGGCCAATGAGCTTACCATCGATGACATTGTAGCGAGCCGTGTTGGCATTACAAACGGCGCCTACCGTGCCGAGTACATTGACGAGGGGCAGAGCGCCGAGCTGCTTGAGGTGGCTGAGGGGGCCGAGCTTCCAACAGTCGTTGTCAAGCGACACGAGCAGGCGATCTCTCTGTACAAGTATGGTGCGCAGCTTAAGATGACGTACGAGTCGCTGCGGCGTGCGCGTCTTGACCACGTGGCTACTTTTGTCCGCAAGGTAGCTCTCGACACCCGCCGTGCCAAGGTGCGGCGTGCAATTGATGTGTTGATTAACGGTGACGGGAACTCCAACCCTGCACCTAATGCCAACCACACCAGCCCGCTTACCTTTGATTATCTCGTTGACCTGGTGGTTGATTTTACTGACGGCTTCGAACCTAGCGTGCTTGTGGCTGACAAGTCTACTGTCATCCGCGACATCCTGAAGCTTGATGTGTTCACCGCCAAGGACTCGGTGGCCACTGGTGCCAACTTCCGCGATAGCGGCAACTGGCCTATGCCGCTTGGTAAGAAGCTGCGCTTCGTTGAGAACACTCCTGTTATTGCGGGCAAGATTCTCGGTGTTGATCCACGCTACGCAGTCGAAGAGGTCTACGAGGAGGGTGCCGACAACCTGGTCGAGACCGAGCGTCTGATTACCAGTCAGTTCAACGTCATCGCCTTCAGTGAAGTGGTTGGTTATGCCAAGATCTTCACCGGTGCGGCACGTACGATTACTCTTACCTAGCGAGGTAAAAAGTGGCTATTAGAAAAATGTTGGTGCGGGTTACGCAGGGCATCGCCAGATATGGCGGTGTCCTGCACGACTATATGCAGGGAGTGAACATCGGCGGCGAGCCGGTTGAAGTCCAGCCGACGCCACTTGTCTTAAAGTGGGTGGCAAGTGGTGAGTTGGAGATCGTGTCTGATGCTCCGGAGGTTGAGGCTGCGCCAGAAGCCGCCGACGATGGTGGTGGCGGCTCTGCAGAGGTTGCCGAGTGGCCCCATGGCATTCGCCAAGACGCCATTTCGGCTCTTGAGGCGGCCGGCCTTGACCCTATGACAGTCAGGCAAATGTCAATAGCCGACCTTACTAAAATCAGGGGTATCGGCCAAAAAACTGCAGAAAGCATAAAGGGTGCCTTTGAAGAATAGGTAGGGTTATGCTAACAGGTGTTTCCAATTACTCAGGTATAATTTCTCGGGAAGAGCTTGGTCTTGGGGAACAAGATTACAATGACTTTATTGAGGAAGCTATCGAACGTGCCTACCTCTCACTGCGCAAGGTTGTTCCAAAGGCCACATTCGATGAGGCTAGGGCTGCGCTTGCTGCCAATACGGCTGATGAGGCCCAGCTAAACCTCAGGTGGGCGGAATACTGGCTAACACGGTACGAGATCGAGACGGCCAAGTCTGGGCTTGATGTTGTCTCCGAGAGAGCCGGCAACCTACAAATACGCCGAGATATATCCGGTTCAACAAAAATGGCCAACCGCTTCATCAACAAGGCCCGCAGCTTTTTGGCCGCTGCTGGCTTTGAGTGGATGGAAGGGGGTGTGTTTGTTGCGGGGGTTAGGGGCGGCGACCCGATTCCTGGTGCTAAGCCGTGGTTTGACGGGGAGCCTTATTAGGCAGAGCTACGCAGGTGGCTCGGTGGACCCTGATACCGGATCACCACGCCCTGGTGAGACTATCAAATACGAGATCAAGTATATAATGTGGACGCCGGCTATGTATCACGATGATGTCAACACCTATGAGGAGTTTGTGAGACAGGATGCTGGCAGGAGTTATCTAATGGCCGTTTACCCGCAGGGCACAAAGGTGTCTGACATAGTTGTTGATGCTGACGGGGTAAGATATAAGGTGATAAACGTGCATAGGGTTGTTAACTCCCACGATGAATTGTTAGTCGAAGAGGCAGGGAATGTATAACTCTATTAGGGAAGCTAGGAAGCACCTGTACCAAAAGCTGTCTTCGAGCGCCGATTTAGCCAGCCTGGCAACTGGGGGCATTATACCAATTAGCGCCAGCTACAGCGAAAGCGACAGGTTGGCGCTTGGTCCACACGTCTTTTACTATTCTCAGTCGTACCAAAAAGAGGGCTTTAAGCGCTGGCGTCATCGCATGATAGTAGAGGCCGTAGTCCCTTATGGCGAATACCAGCTAAACGGTGTTACCGTGGACGCGTACGAATACTCAGAGGCACTACAGTCGGCGGTGCTAGAGGCCCTTGGGCTGGTTGAGCATGGGCAGGGGAAGATGGTTTTTGAGGTTGCCGGTGGACTTGTCACCGGTGAGGGTTTTTTCGTTTGGCAGATAATCGTTGAGACGGTTACTGCCGGTATCTAAAGGGGGATACGCTTATGGCAGATTATGTATTTCCAAGCTCTAAGCTGGGTGAGAATGGCGTAGAATACTACGCAATGGGTGGTGTCACCGTTGAAATTGACCCAAAAGTCAACGGCGCTTACTCTGGTATATGGGTTAACCTTGGTCCGGTAACCGGTCTGACTCCTAATGTCAACCTGGAGACCTATGACCACTTTGATCCACGTCCCGGCACACAGGTCAAGGACTTGAGCGTGGTTATTTCCAAGTCTATTGGGTTCACCTTCACGTCCGAAGAGCTGAATCCGTTTGTTATGTCAGCGATGTACCTTGGTAGCGGCTACGCATCTGGCGGTACGCAAACCAGCGTCACGGATGAGTCGACCACATTTGGCTCTAATGACTTTGCGCCCCTGGCGCACACGCCGTTGTCGTCTCCGGCTCCGGTTGTGACTGACACCACTGGTGCCACTACATATACTGCCGGCACCGACTACGAAATCGTGGTTGCGCCGGACGGGTTTCCATACGTGCGCAGGCTGAGTGGCGGTACCATTGCTGCCGGTGCTACCGTGCTGGTTGACTACGACTACGCTGCTGGTGACAGCACCGTCATAACACCGCTTACCGCCGATGAGATTATTGGCCGCGTGCGCATGACATTCCGCCGTGGTCCAGTTGGCAAGAACTGGCGCTACTCGCACACCAATGGTTCGCTCAAGCCTAGCGGTACGTCAGCGTTGAACGTGACCGAGGTTTCGACCGTCGAGTTTAACCTCGAAGCACTCTATGACAAGAATGCCGTGATCAGCGTCAACGGCACCGATCAGCCAGCGCCGTTTGGCTACTTCGAGTACGATATAAGCCTTTAGTCAATAAGCCTTAAGTTATTTTGTTGATGGGGTTATGGAAAATTTTCCATAACCCCATCTTTTTTTGTAGGGTGAGGTGGTAGTGTGGCACGTAAAAAGACAGTAACAGTATCTTCCGGTAAAGAGATTGTCGTAAAGTCCCTTCCGCTTTCCAAGCAGCGTATGTTTATTGGTGTTATAGCAGACCTCATTAGTCTGCTGGGCAGTGTTGGGTCTGACGACGCAGCGTCGGCAATGAAGTATGCTGCTCAGTTTATTGAGGAGCGCTACGATAAGATTGTTGAGCTTATCACCGCGTCTCTGCTTGATGAATCAGACGAGGACGAAATCGGTGGTCTTGATGACGTGGTAGAGGTGCTTATTGCAATTTTTGAGGTCAACGGTGGTCAAAATTTGATGAATCGCCTTGGCGCAAACATGGAGCGGTTGGCGACTGGCCTAGAGGGGATGACGCAGCAAATATCCCCGAAGGAGACCCAGGAAGCGCCAAGGCAGATCAAACCAGAAGTGTAATTGATTTTCTAAGGCAGATTTTCAATGTAGCATATGCCATATTTTCCCCGCTGCCATACTGGGACTTGGTGGACTTTGTAGCGGCTAGATATGGTCTGCACCCCGATGACGCCAAGCAGATTGACATGTTCGATTCTGTTGTGCTGTACCATGCTGCCGTAAGAAACTCAATACGTGACAGGATTGCTGCTATTGGTGACATGGTAGCAACAGGTGAGATGAGCGCTGAAATAAAGCACTTTGACAAGCATGGTCGCGAAATAAAAGGTGAGGGGCGCTCTGACCCTGTTGGGTTCAAAGAGCATATGAAACGGCTGTATGCTTTTCTTGGACTTGATGATAGAGGCAGGTCTGAGCCGGTGGACAAGGAGTATGACAAGCGGATGCGGCAACAGGAAGCTGCCGACACAGCGCTGGAATTTTTCTCCAAGATGCTTGGGGGTGGGTAGCTTGGAAGGCATCGGAATTAAAATGATTGTTAGCGACGGCGTATGGGGCCTGCTCCGCAACGCCTCACGAGTGCTTCCGAGCCATGGTAGGCGGCTACGTCGCGAGGCCCAGCAATACGCCATGAAGGAAGTTTCGGCTTCTGTGTTCTTCCCATACAAAAGATATGTTCCGCGCGAGTACTCTCGTACATACCAGATGCTTGAGGGTGTTGGGGCTGAATCTACTGGTGGTTGGCCAAGTCTGTCTGTGTCCGTATTTGATACGGCACGTAATAGAAGTGGTAGGTGGGGAACGGCCGGCTTCCCCTATCCTGGTGTAGTTGAGTTTGGCCAAGGCAGTGGTGAAGCCAGCCCAGAGGAGGTCGGGTCGCGAGTAGCTAAGGCGATGGGCAAGGCGATGCATGTGCAGGACGTTCCGTTCATGGGGCGGTTTGGGTATCATAACATGCCTCCTCGCCCATTCATGACGCCGGCTATCGTAGCGACTAAGAACTGGATGATGCAGCGCAGGCTTGGAAGAATGTTTAAGGCGTGGTTCGAGAGTGGCGGCGCTCCAAGGAAGCGTGTTATTGAGTTCAGGGGGAGGTGATTAGATGCCACAAAGCGAGCTTTATAAAATAGCGCTTGCGCTGGAAGCTAAAGACTTTCAGCAAAAGCTGCAAGCCCTGAAGCAGTCGTGGGGTGTCTTCACCTCCGCTATTGAGCAAACGCAGGGTTCGTTGTGGAACGCTACGGTGCTCGGTTTTCAGATGTCTATGGCCGGTAGGAATTGGGCCGAAAACCTTTTTGAGGTAGCTAACCAGGCTGATGTTATTCGGCTCAAGCTTGCTTCGTTCGAGCAGGCTGTCAGAACATCCGGCGAAAGCCTTGATGAGGGGACTGAGGCTGTTAAGCGACTGGCTGACCAGTTTCAAATATTACCAGACCAGGTTGCCAATGCTATGGGCCTCCTTCTTCGTAAGGGTTTCAAGATCAAAGAGGCGATTCCTATTTTGGAGCGCTTCGCCGATTCGGCGGTAAACGTAGGCCGCAATATAGCTGATGGCATGGAGGCTGGTGCCTCTGCGCTTCTGCAGGAGCGTTCTATCCTACTGAACTCTGTAGGTATTGCCGAGAATATTTCTACAGCTTTTAACAAATACGCAAAGCAGCTGCACAAGAGTGTGCAAGCCCTCACCGAGGCTGAAAAGCGGCAAGCTCTTATGAACCTTGTCATGGAGTCAACTGCCAACCGTGTGGGCCTGGCAAAGGAGTTTCTGGCCGGCTTCAGGGGGCAGGTACAGAGGCTCAGCAAGGAATGGCGGCAGTTTATTCGCGATTTTGGCAAGGGGATTGCGGCAGCGTTCTCGCCGTTCATAGTATCAGCCAACGCGGTATTGAAGTTGCTAAACGCTATGCCAAAAGGGGTTAGGGTAGCTATCGGAGCGATGTCTACCCTTGGGGCGCTAACAGTGTTTCTGGGTGGCGTTATTTTCCTCACCATCTCTAACCTCTTGCGTTTCGTAACTACAATTAAGCAAACTATGGCCGACACGATTAAGTCGGTCTCGCTGGCCGTTACTGCCTACAAGGAATCCGTTGTTGCAATCAACAACCTTGGGCTGGCATCGGCGGCTGCCTCTAGAGAGCTTGACGCGCTGTCGCTAAAACTGATTGCCTCATCTATTGCCGCCGATGCCCCGACATTCGGTAGGCTTATTAATCAGATATCATTCCTGACGTCGGACTCTAAGGCGGCCAGGGAAGCCGTAGCTGGCCTCGGTGTTGCTCTATCTAATGCGTTGGGGTCTAGTACAGTAGGCAGTGTTGCCTCGATAGAAAAGCTAAAAAGCGAGCTGGCATCAATAAACGGTACGCTGGACGACAACCTGCTAGGTTTCCGAAAGTTCGAGATCGGGATTATAGCTACGCTGCGCAGGCTTAGTGGCAAAAGGCACAACCTCGATGATCTGATACAGCTTGATCCCGCCACGCTAGTTGCCCTTGAGAAGGCGGGGCTCAAGGTTACCAGGGCAAGTAAAGTGGTTACGCTTGCGGAGCGAGCCTTGCGAGGCGAGGCGGAGATGTCCGCGCAGCAGCTTGCCGCGCTTAGGACGGCCATTGCTGATGTTGCCGTTGCGTATGGCAGTCTTGCCGCGGCTACTAAGGCGAGCGCTGAGGCGGCAGGCATACGCGGGCTCTCGAAACTCGCCGAACAGGCCCAGCGCACCGAGGCTAGTTTTATGGCGATGCGCAATGGGCTAGAGGCGGCGATGAAGCTTCAGCGGCTAGGTGCCGATGATTTTATTGATGTTGCTCAGGTCACTCGTGAAATCGAAGCTGGGTTTGAAAAAGCCGGCATGAAGGCGGCATTAGTTTTTAAGTCCGGCTTTGACGACGTTATAGCTGCCGGTGGCTTTATGAGCGGCAAGCAGTTCTTGGGCAGCATTAGAGGTCTTGAGATTTTCAAGCGCGCTGCTGACGGTAGCGTGGATTCGGCCAACAAAATTGTGGTTGCTGGCAGCGTCATACGCAGCACGATTGAGAAGATACGCGTTGACACCATAAAGGCAAGCGATGGTTACATGCTTGCAATGAATAACATGTCAATTATCACCAGGGCTACTGTCGATGGCATTATGTCTCTTCTGAGGAGGCTAAGGTTAGCTAACGTCGAGGCTGGATTTGCTAGGATGATATCTAGGATGTCACCCACAAGCGTGGCGAAGGTATTGGCACAATCAAGCGAGGAGGCGGTAAACGTAGCGCGCCGCCTTGGGAGTGAATCGGGCACAAGCCTTGCGTTTGCTTTCGCTTCATCACTTGAGCTCCTTCAGGCGATGGTACCCAAGAAGCTTCGGCAGATTAAGATTGGCAAGCTGAATTTGGGGTTGCAGCTATTTGGCAAAGAGGCCAATGTTGCATTCCGCGCGTTTACCAGGGGCGCCGATGATGCCGCCGCTGCCGCCATCGCCCTGGCCGAGAGCCAGGGAATGCTTGGTAAGGCGCTAAGGCTTCTGACGGCGGCCCAAGAGGGGGCTGTTTCGCGTTTCGCCGCTGTGAATGTTACGATGAAGCTGTTGTCAGGTGGCGTGTTGCAGCTATCTAATGTGTTTGGCTTCCTTATAAGGATGCTCACCGTCTTGGTAACAGAGGTTCCAATAGTGGGCTGGTTCGCTGCCATACTTATGTTTTCTGGTAAGTTTAGGACGGCGATGGGAACCCTGTTGGGTTCAGTGTGGGATATGGTGGCGTCTATTGTTGGCGCAGTATCATCTGTGGTCGGTTCTATAGGCACGATAATCGGCGCCATACTCGATCTAACAGGTGCCACAAGCCTAATCAAAATAGCAGTTGACGTTGTTGTCGTCAGTGTCCAGCTGTTGGCGTATTCGTTGAGGCGGTGGGCAAGCTATCTGAAGCTGTTTGCTCTTAAGGTAAAAGAGTGGGTTCTTAATGTTCGCATGACAATGGTCGGCGGGTTGTCGAAGATACCTATGCTAGGTTCGTATTTTAGGGTTGATACCAACAACCTCAAGGCGGAGCTAGAGAAGGTGCGCAAAGAGATACAGCGGGTACACGGGCATATGGAGGCTGATGCCAAGCAGTTTAAGCAGAAGCTTATTGACATATATGGGCCTACATGGAGCAAGGCCCTAGAGGCCGAGTTCGACGCTGCCAGTAAAAATTATCGGCAGTTAAAAGACTGGATAGAAGAGGCATCGCACAGCGGAGAAGTTTCTTCCAGAAAGCTCCTGGCCATAGTAAAAAACAATATATCATATTATGAATACCTGCTGAGCAGGATGAAGAGTGGCGGTGCCACCAGCAAAGACATTGCCCAGATAGAGAACTTCATTTCTGTATTTGAAAAACTCGCTAATAGCATTGGCGAAACCGCCAAGCAGGTCCAGGATTTTGTTGACAGGGTAAACGGGCTCAGCGCAAAGATAGATGTCGACCTTGCCCCAGATGCCATGCGGCCGTTCCGCGAGCTTGAGCAGGAGATAGAGAAGCTTAAAAAGGATGCGGAGGGGCAATTTAACGGGGCTGATTTGGCCGATGCGACGGCAGAGGTAGAGCTGTATGCCCTTAAAAAACGAGCTGCGCTTGTGCGCAAGTACAACGAGGAGTTTCTTAGCCTTTATGAGGATAATGAGGCTCGCATTCGTGACACTTTAGCTAAGGGCACCGATGACGAGATCGCTAGGCTTCGCTATGAGCGAGACAATGCTATTAGAGAAGCCGAGAAGCGCGTCAAGGGTCAACTTAAGAGGTACGAGGTCGGCAGCGCAGAATATGTTAAGCTGCAGAGGCAGTCCGAGCGGGAGATTGAGGCAATCCGTCGCTATTATGCCTTGCGTGAGAGGCAGCTGCTTGAGGACAAGCTGCGCAAAGAAAAAGAGCTGTACCTTAATCACTACTCAGAGGTACTAAGCCTAATAGCTACCAACAACCGCAAAGCGCTGGAGCTGGTTCGCGAGTTCAATAATGGCTACTTCAAGTTGCTTGATGCGCAGCTCGAAAAAGAGAGGGCAATCATAGAGAGGCGCAAGGCGTTGGGGCAAATTAGCCCGAAGGAAGCTAATCTCGAAATCGCCAAAGCCGAAGAGGAGGCTCTTAAGCGTCGGATAAGGCAAGAGGAGGCGTATGCTCGGGCCAAATATCGAGTGGAGAAGGATGCGTCCGACGCGGCGCTCAAGGTTGAAATCCAGAATCTCGAGCTACAACGCCAGGCTAAAGTGGCCAATATTAGGCGTAGCGTTGCCAACGAGACTGAGCGTGCGCGGCTTATAGCCGAGACTAACGACTATTACACTAAAATCGTCGAAGAGAAGCGTCGGGCTGCCGCTCTGGAGACGTACAGGCTGAAGGAAGTGCTTGACAACAAGTTGGCGTCATTGCAGCAGCAGCTTGCCTCCAAGCAACTGGAGATTGATAGGCTGTCTTTTGAAAAAAGACAGGCATTCTATTCGGACATGGCCGGGACCTTCTCGAAGATACTAAGTGATGCTGTTAAGTCTGGTGACCTGAATAAGGTCTCCGAGTCTCTCGGGCTGGCAGAAACGATGCTTGATGAGCTAGAGGCTGCTGGTGACGAGGCGGCGGCGGCATGGTCCAAGCTGTCAGACGCGGTTGAAAAAACGCATGCCGAGATGAGGAAGCTGCTTGAGGCTGATATTTCCGGAGCCCAGAAGCAGATAGATTCACTTAAGTCAGCGGTGTCCAATTGGGATATGTCTGACCTTGATAAGGCCAAAAGAGATGTTGAATCGTTCGGCTCCGAGTTCGGTGTTGGGCTGGGCGCTATCGAGGCAGCCCTAAAAAAGATAAGCGGGTTACCGGCCGACGTAGGTGCTAGTGCAATGTCGGTTGTTAAGCCGTTTATTAAGGACATTAACACCATGCGTGACGGTCTTGATGCACTGGTCCAGAAGCGCCGTGACGTAAAAAGGTTGCTTGACAGTGGCACCCTCAGCCCTATTGACGAGGCCGAGGCACGCAAGGCGCTTGCCCAGATGGATAGCGTGATTAAGCTGTACCTTGGTAAGCTGACGGAATATATAGCCAGCTCGCAAGATTCCATCAACGCCGCGATTGACAACACGGTCTCAAAAAGAATGATTTCCCTTGCTGGCCAGGCACGTGACGTAGAGGACGTTGAGCGGCAGGTTGCTGAGAAACAGCTAGAGCTTGACGGCAAGGTTCGTGAGGCGAGCGTGTTTTCGGCTAGGGAGCGGCTAAGGCTTGCTAGGGAGTACTATGCCTCTGTCGTTGAGTATGCCTCTGGGCTGCTGGACAAGGAGGAAGCTAGGCGTGTTGTCGCTAATGCCAGGCTCAAGGTTCTTGAGGCAGAGCTAGGGCTTGATAGCGCCATAAAGAAGCAAAAGAGTGACGCTCTGGCTAACGCCCAAGCAGAGCTTGACCTTGAGATGAAAAGGCTCGACCTGTACCGGGCTCAGCTTAAGAGTTTGCTAACTAGGCACGGAGTTGGTGATAGTCTTGCCGGTTCGTATGTCGAGGCGCTGACATATGCCAAAGAGCTTGCTATTATCAACCGCAAGATTGCCAATGCTAATCAGGCTGGCGATATGTCAAAAGTGATTGACCTTCAAAGGAGGCGAGTTGAACTTGAAGGCAAATACCTTAGCAACATCAAGGCGGTAAGGGCTGGCGTTACCGATTTGATTAGCGCGATGGCAAAGTCCATAACCCCGAGCAGGGGGCTATATGAATCGCTGAGGTCTTTGGCAATCACGTCAGAGAGGTTTAACGCCGATGTTGAAAAGGTTGTGTCTGTAGGGTTCAAGCAGTGGGTAGCTTCTGCATCTGATGTTGCGGACAGTCTTTCGCAGATAGAGACCGAGGCGTATGGTGCAGGGTATGCCCAGTCGATGTATGCCAGCAGGCTAGCGAATATATCTGACGAGGCGGCACGTGCGTCAGATGCCATCGTTGGTCTTGGGGCCTCTTCGCTTGACGCCGCCGCTGCGCTCCGGTCGGGCGCTGATGCGGCAAGCAGCGCATCTAAGGCTTATCATGATATGGCATCCAGTGCCAGGGACGCCGCCGGTAGGATACGTGATGCGCTTAGCGGTCTTAATGATAAGAGAATAGACAAGATACTTGGTATATCTGGGGCCGACAAGGCCAAGATTCTCGATGATGTGAAGAATTTTGGCATGAGCATTTCTGATGCCATAGACCGGTTCTTCGCATTTAACGATAACATAACCCCAGAGCAAAAGCGTGCGCTCGTTTCATACTTTAAGTCTCTTGAGGATAATCTTTATAGCTCGGAGCGCAAGCTTGCAGATGTGCTATCTTCGAGTAGTTATGATCCTAAGGTTGTCTCAGGCGTTGTTGAGAATTATAAGAAGACGGCCGAGGAGATAGCTCGCCGAACTGACATTGAGGTTGGTGACATACTAGACACTGGCTTGCTGGCGCGAGTTGGCGATAAGCTCTACAGGGACGCTAGCAGCTTTGATGCGAAGGCACAACGTGCTGCTGCACAGGCTAGCTCAATGTTCGATGCTTATATGGATGTCATTAAGAAAAAGGCAGATGAGCTTGGCGTTAGCACTGAGGATATCCTCCGTTCGATGAAGTCTATTGGACAGGTAGTCGATCCATTTGCCAACGTCGACGCCAGCAGGGCTGAGCTTGTGGCTAAGAAGATAACCCGTGCTGTGGGTTCTGTCGCAAGCACTGTTAGCGGCGTGGTAGGCACAAGCGTGAGTACAATAAACGATTTGGTAGATGGTGCCATTTCTGCGATAGATCGCTTGGTGCAACACATAAGCGAGATCGGTAGCAGGAGCATAAACGTTAAAGTTAACGTGGAGCCGTCTACTCCGGCTACCATTGTTCCCAAGGTGGACGCAGGTGTACTGTCAGACGCCGTTGGCCAGGTTGTTGCAGATGCAATTTCCAGAGCTGCGGCCAACATGTCCGTCGAGCCGACGGTGAATTTTAATGGTGAGATTAACGAGACACCCGAGCTGGGTGAAATTGCACGCGAGATTATGCCGAGGGTGCTTGACGCTATACGGGATGAGCTTGACAGGCGCAGAGCGCTTGGTGCCGTAGGTGCGGGGTAGGTGGTGAGCGATGAGTACGCCAGTACATTTTTCAATAAACACGGTGGACCTGGTTCCGCCACCCACTGCCGACTTGGCCTGGTTTGTGAACAGCGTAAAGGTTGTCGGTGGGGGGTATTACTTTGCCTCCCCCGACGACTGCTCTTTTGTCAGTGACCCGTCAGGGATAATAAAAAAGTACAAGGCTAGATTTGCGTCATCAAGGAGGCAGGGGTGGATTAACAAGACTCAGGCGGAACAGCTATGGCAATGGTTTACAGATGATGCGGTGCTCACTGTTGATACGAACATTACAATTCCCGCACTGGTGAACCACAACATGAAGTTTGATAGGAAGGTTTCGAAGCCTTTGAAGCTCATGCGTGTAAATCAGGGTGGAGACTGGTGGATGTACGATATGAGTCTAGTTTCGGTTTGAGGGGAGGTAAGATATGGCTGCAAGTATAGCATGGAGAGACAGCGACAACGCGACCGTTATCACTTCATGGTCGTCGTCGGCGCTTCTGCCGCAAGGGCAAAAGTATTCAGTGGTAACTGGTAGTTGGAAGAAGTTCTACGTGTACAATGATGGTACAGTTGATTTTACCGGCGTGACGGTAGACATCGCTCAGATAGGTAGTGATGAAGGCTACCACGATGCCGTGATTGCCCCAGACAATGGCAGTGGCGGCCCTGATACCGCCAATCAGAAGACTGATGGGCAGGGGGGTGTTTCTATTGGTGCACTGAATCAGGGGAACAGTGTGCCAATTTGGATGGATATTAGTGTTGATGCCTCAAGAAGCGTTGGTACGCACCAGTATCAACTGTTGGCGGCTGGGACGGTATAAGCATGAGGGCCTATGGTGTGGCTGATGGGGCGTTTGCTGTATTCTCTTTCCCATGCCCCACGTGTGGGCATGGCCGTAAGTTCTATATAACACCACCGCACCCTTTGGCACGGCTTCCACGCAGGTATCAGCATACGTGCCCCGACTGTGGTGGGGGCATATCTTATGTGGTGAGCTATGATGAGCGGGGGCTACTGTTTGTCGATATTGCCCCCGCGAAAGATTAACGGTACCTGTGTAAGGGGAGGTGGTGGCAATGGCATGTAATGTACCTTCATATCCGCCACCGGCTTCTTCTTCTGGCAATTGGGGCAACCGATGGGGAAAGAGCTGGAGTAGCAGCACTGACCCCGCCGGCGGCTGGGGCAGTAACTGGGGTGCATCGTGGGGCACGCCGGCGGGGTCAGGCAACTCGTGGGACAGTGCCTATTGCATCGCGGTTGATTACCAGGTCCCGCCACCTTTGCTAGTAGTCTACCGTGTTCCAGCAATTCTTGGGGTTGACTACAGCGCCGAGTATGCTAGTCCACTAGCAGTTAACTACAATATACCGCCACCGCTGCAGATTAATTATAAGGTAGCGGAGCCACTAACAGTAAGCTTTGACACCGAATATGCGTCACCCCTCACTGTTAGGTACCCAATATCGCAGCCCCTCGGCATAGAATATAGCGTTTTGCGTGCTGCGCCGCTTAGTGCGTCTTTTGAGGTGCAGTATGCATCGGCTAATGTAATATCGTATCAGGTACCGCAGAATCTAGTAGCAGAGTATACTGTACCTGATGCCTATAGGCGCCTTGAGGTTGACTATGATGTTCCAGCTAACTATAGGTCGTTGGTCGTTAGCTTCGATGCCGAGAAAGGCTATGGCCTATTTTGCACGTATGATGTTATTCCGTCAACCTATTATGGGCCATTGGCGATTCTGTATAGTAGCGTTGAAGCGAATACTGACTCTTCGCTGCTCATTCTGTATGCCACTGACAGTTCAGCAGATGCATCCGGTATAGACGGGGCCACCGCAGATGGCCTTGTTTCTATGAGCGTTTCGGCAAGCGAAGGGGCCATAAACGTTAGCGCCGTAGTGCTAGAGAGCCACGTATGGGCAGGGGCCTCGCCAGGCGATATGCTGTCGGGATATGCCGGAAACCGCTTGATTACGTTTAAGGTAACTGCCGTCTCCTACGACAAGGAAAAATGCACATACAGTATTAGTGGCAGGCAAACTGTTGACAGCCTACTGGATAAACTTGTGGATAATGTCGGTAATGCAATCTGGGTTCCTGATCCGGTGCGAGAGCGCATAGAATCTACTGGGGCTATTTGCATTGAAGACCTTGACATACGTAACGATGTTAGCAGACCTACGGTTGGCGCAGCGATTTACGCAGCCGCAGCGAGCGCTGGGGTCAATATCGTCCTTGATCATGATATACCCGGGCTCGACGATCTCGTTCCCTTCGACCAGTTCTACGGCAAGCCCGATATAACCCTTGGCGACGTTATCAAGAGCTTGATAGGGTGGGTCAAACCATATTATTTTTTAGATGGCAACACGTTACGTGTTGTCGGTGGCAGACCCGCCAACGCTATCGGGGTGCCGCCAACTAATGTAGATTTTAACGTGAGAGTCGTTAATGCGTATGATATACCAAGGCGAGTTACGGTCACTGGAGGCCCGTGGCCCGATAAATATGATCCCCCCCACACTACGGGGGGCGGTTGCGGCGGTGATTCTCCGGAGCCGTCCGAAATGGATGACTATGTTTTGCACGAGGTCACCACCACAAAGCCTAGCGGTGAGTATATCGGCGAAGCCCAGGTGCTTGAGCGTCGAGTGGAAAGGACAATCACAAAGCGTGATGGCAGGATTGTTGGTGAGGTTGATGAGCTCTTTATCGATATACTTGTGCCAGCCGTGGTATCCTACGAGCCGTATTCAATAACTGGCCACAAGAAAAAAACCCTTTTGGGAGAAAAGACGATTGTAACCTATGATTATATAGGTGACTGTGCTGACGCGCTGGCGAGAAGAGAGTCGGTAACGTACCGTACCTTTAATACTCTGTTTAGCAACCCAGATGAGGTTGGTTTTGTTGACAACCTCATCCACTCAGGTGGTGGTGGGGGGCTTAAAGACGACAACGCCTTTGTGTACAAACGAGTGCTTGAGGAGTGGCAGTGGAATCGCAAGGGTTATGTCGAGAGGCACAACACGACAACCACAAAGGCTACCCAGCTTGAGACATGGCCGACCACGCAGGGGTGGACCCTAAATATTATTTACGCTTCCAATGCGGATGGTGAAATCTGGTTGCCGTGGGGTAATGGCTTGTGGTTCCACAAAGTGTTTGCACCGGAGATGACTGTTACTGAGGTGACATTCGTAGAGGGTAATCCGGATACCGGTGGGGACGCATATGTTTGGGGAACCACTATTGGCGAAAGTAGTTTTTCCGAGGTAACAGAAAGCGGCCCACAGACGAGTGATTGCGTTGTTCCGCCATCGGCGTGCTCACCGAGATGCAAAACTACGTCATCTCCTGGGGCTGGTCTTACTAAGTATAGGGAAGGTGTTGACATAGCCGGCGGGGATGACAAGGACGTGTCTATTCGCGTTCCTGGCCTGAACGCCTACTGGCCGCTTCCGAAGCTGCTTCGCGATGATAGCGAGCCGCCACCAATGTCCATTGCTCAACCTTACGCCGACTATGCGGCTAGGGCCAGAAAGACAACCGGCTACCTAAGGGATAATTATGTTATATGCCTTGGGGACAGCGGTAGCGTGTTGGGCGGTGTGGTTATAGAGAACCAGTTTAGGCTTCCTGGTGAGTATTTGCACGGTGGCTTGATAACATCTTCAAGCATGAGCGTTGATGCTGATGGTAAGATATCTGGCAGCTACCAGATAACATATTTTGCGTAGGGGGGTTCTAATGATTGTGGCTGGTGTGGTAACTGGTTGGAGTGGCAAAACTGTAACTGTGCGACTAAACAATGGTCGCACAGTTACAGCCAGGGCTAATGGCAGGAGCTACGTTGGTATTGGAACTACTGTCTACGTGGCTATTGACGACAAAAACAACGAGAGGGCTGTTATTGTATGATAAGCTCCGGTGTTGTCACCGCCGTCTTAGGAAACAGCATAAGGCTAAACACGGCGGGTGGGGTTTCTGTAATGTGTACTGTTCCTGCTGGTAACAATGTCCCCCAGCTTGGGCAAACAGTGCTGTTTGATGATGGCGAGCTAGTGGCGATAACTGGCAAAAGGGGCGCGCGAAGGGCGATTGCTGTTGGCCGCATCGATGGGGCAGGGCGCGGTCGCGGAATGGGTGTCGGGGAGGTTTTTGTGCCGATGATCACTATGGCGCCGCGTTTATATAATGGTGACTACAGTGCAGAGTTTCACATTTCCATTCCATACGTTGATTACACAATCAGGAGGGTTGATATTTCGCGAGCCAGTGTGATAACAGCCGTTGGCGAGCAGCAGTCGGTGTTGCCTGATGTGCCATGCAGGTGGTTGTTTAGACGCAATAGCGATGGGGTTAACGTGTGCGTTACAAGAGACTCTGATATTATAGAGGTTGACGGTGATGTCGGAAACCCCGCAGGCAGACATATAGATTCTAATGAATCTCGCGCTAGCCATGTGTATATCGCAAGCTACGATAGTCGCTGTACGTCAGTTGACGAGGGTGTGGTCTATGGGCCAGTTGGTTGCACCGAGGTGCCGCTAACGTTCTCATCGTCCGAGATCGCTGGTGATGGGGGGTATGATACACAGCATGATTATGTCGTCTGCAGTTTTGACGTGAATGCTGAGACCGCCCATGTCGTATCGGCCGAGAGTGAGTTTACATCGTCAAGGTTGTGTACCCCGCCGTTTGGTACCAGGCGGAGATACTCCCTGCCAACGCTGCAATACGGTTTTATGACATCCCCCCCGGTTGGCTCAGTTGTTGAATCCGGCAGCTTTTCTCGCGAGATAGCCAGCCCCCAAGTTGTCAATATAGATGCAGTTGTAAGCAAGGATGAATGCCAAGAGGGACAAGACGATTGTCCTATTGTTACCACTAGGGCATATACAGTGCACAACTATAACAGTTTTGATATTGGTGGTGACTTGTCTGACGGAAGCAGCTTCTCAATGAAGTATAAGATACTATGCTGCGGTATGTCGTATTCGCCAAGCAACGATATGAGGTTGCTTCATGACGACAATGTTGGCTACGTTCACCTTGGCACTATTGGGGGGAGGTACGATGTATGGTTCGCCCCAGGGTATGGGGGGTATGTATTTGCTGGCAACGGTAAAATAGTGGCTGTAACGATAGGCGATTCTATACGGGGGAAAATAGGGACTGATTTTTCGTACAGGCATTTGCAGTCAGCCGTGAGCAAGGAATCGACCATATACTGGGTGCAGGCAGCCGAAGGCCCGCTACCTGTCGTGTTCGATGCGGACGCCATCGACGCCTATGCCGATGGGGAAGTCCATGATGTTGACGACGATGCTGCCATAGTCTTTGAAAACAAAGTCGCCAGTAACCGGTCGGTTGTTGACATGAGCATAGCATTCAAATTCTCGGCAGAAACTGTCGCAAACAACAGCATTGTCGTTCCCCTTACCGCATATTCGTCGCTGGGTGTTAGCCGTACTGGGCTTGCGGTGTCAGAAATCCTTAACAGAGTTACCGGCTTCCCCGAAGGGCAATTTAATATATTTGTGGTTGATGGTTGGAGGGGAGATATAGGTGGGTTTGTGGCGGTTAGAATGGCCGTGCGTGGTTATATGTACACAGTATACATTTCCAACATGCTAGCTGATATTAGTAATGATGTGCGTGGTGGTAGGGCAGTCGGGTACAGGTTGTATAGTAGTATGCTTAGCTAGGGGGGTGATGTGTTAATGGCAGTCACAAGCTATATTGGTATAAATAGGCCAAATGTTGGCGATCCGTTTGATAAGAACGATCCGAATTTTGACCAGGCGTCGAACGTCGATGTGCTTGACGAAATAGACGCCAGGGTGTCTGAGCGTATGTCTGCATTGTCGGTCTCTACGGCCTCACTTCTGCCGCCAGTGCAACAGCTCGGCTCCACGAAGACAAATCAAAAAACTGGCTATAGTTTTCTAACCGATGGCACCGACGTCGTCGCCGTTGAGACTTTGCAAAAAATGTCAACCGGTGCCACCAAGTCAATAAACTGGGTCAGCCCTGAGGAGGTTTCTGGTGACATAATTATAGTTGGTAGCGGTGGGTACATTATGGTTGGCTACGGGGGAACATGGCAGGAAAAGACTTCTAACGTGACAGGGGATTTGTACTGCGTGGCGTCAGCTGATGCCTGGGCAACACCGGCCACAATTGCCGCAGGTGACAAAGTGGCAGTATCGTCAACCGACGGGGGTGACACGTGGTCGGATATAAGCGCTGGTATGGGCCTTGACAACAGTTATGTGTACGGGGTAGATATTGGCGGGGCCAATTCGGACATCATGGCTTTTGCGGCAGTTAACCACGGCACTAACGTGATTGATGTTATATATACCAGCGATGGCAGCACTTTTAGCACGGCGCAAGGTGTCGTTTCCTCAACGTCATCTCCATACATTATTTGGGACGGTGAGTATTGGGTGGTTGTTGCGGGATCGGTGATTGCCATTTCGCCCGATCTGGCAACATGGACCACTTTTGATGTTGGCTTGGGCTCTGGTGAAGTTCTCGCGTCCGTCGGGAGGGTTGGAGGACTTTACCTTACCAGTACCTACGACAATCAATTCGGGATGCTGGTTAGCGGAATAGCGATGTCCAGGTACGATTTGCTTGCTAAAGGAAAAGTCAGCAAGGCCATCAGCAAGGACTATGGGTTTTTCCACGGCAATTATGGTGGCAACATGATGTTGTTTACTGCCGCAAATGGTACTGATGTACATAAGTCCAGCACGATAATTGACCAGTGGGTGTAGTATTATGGTGACATGACTATGACCGATAGGCAAATACTTGACGATATCGCAGTTAATCACGGCGGCATAATGTCACTGCGCAGGATTCGTAAACAATATAATGTTGGGTATGGTAGAGCCAGGCGCATAGCGCAGCAACTAAATGGTAGTGGTAGCGGTGTCGACGTGTCGCTGGGGGAGGAAACTGGCACCGTCAACTATACTGGTCCAGTACGCAATGTAGACGAACTGCTGAGAGCTGCAAACGTCGATACGACCAACTGGAAGGTGGCTAGTCAGCGTATTCGCGTTTGGGACAGCAATACAAAGGATGGTGTTCGCCAGTTTTTTCACGTGTCTGCCAGTTTGGTGCGCAGCAAGGTTGATATGCTGGCCGAGGCCCTGCAAGGTCTAGATATCCCACCGTATCGGCCAAGTGGTAATGTCGAGTATAAGCGGGGAGATTCGCTTCTAGTTATAAGCCTAGCCGACATGCATTTTGGTAAATATTCTTGGAAGAGGGAGACTGGTGCCAATTACGATGTCGATATAGCAAGTAAGCTGTACCTTGGGGCTGTCGAGTACCTGCTTGCCCAGGCGCAAAAGCTTACTTCAGTGGACCGTGTGCTCTACATAGTCGGTAATGACCTGCTGCACGTTGACAGCGGATTCGACAACACAACCACAAAAGGCACGCCCCAGGATACTGACGGGCGGTGGCAAAAGGCATTTCGTGCAGCGTTACAGGCTACTATTCTCGGTATCGAGATGGCGGCTAAGGTTGCCCCAGTAGATGTTCTTATCCAGCCGGGCAACCACGATTGGGAGAAGGCTCAGGTGTTAGGTGTTGCGTTGGAGATGCGATATGCCGATGCCGAGCACATTACCGTCGCCAACGACGAGCGCCCGAGGCACTACTACAAGCATGGTAAGACGCTAATTGGCATTATGCATGGCCACGACATAAAGGCGCAGGCAATGCCGCTCGTGATGAGTGAAGAGGCCGGGG
>Ga0256831_1000275_pt1 | contig 27423 bp, 28 predicted proteins | sample 132544metaG_FD_189087 | JGI IMG/M metagenome (GOLD analysis project Ga0256831, IMG submission 189087) | Hydrothermal vent microbial communities from Lau Basin, Pacific Ocean - 132-544 | ecosystem: Environmental > Aquatic > Marine > Hydrothermal vents | place: Pacific Ocean: Lau Basin | collected... | reverse complement strand
AATTTAGAACCACCAGCTAACTCTTCTGGTGTATCATTTTGATAACCTAAGTGAAAGAAAAACTCTTTTTCATCTTTTATCCAATTCTTTATTATTTTCATTGTTATTCCTTTGTTTGTAGTTGGTTTTGAAGTCGTTTAATTTCTTCTTTTAATATATTGAGAGTCATATTGTAATTTTTTTGTAATTTTATTAGTTGTTTAGCTAAATCACTTATTATCTCTTCATAATAATTGACTGTTTTTTCAAGTCCATTTAAATCAATGAATGGATTTTTATTTTTTTTGAGTCTATCTCCATTTACATCAAACTCACATGCATCTAACTCTATATATAAATCTTCATATTTTTTACTATGTATTTTTTTTTTTCATTTTGTTATTCCTTTTTTATAATTGGTTTTAAAGTGTTAAATTAGAATGTTGATTTTTATAATTTTCTTTTAAAATGAAATATGTAGTTTTACCTTTTTTTACCTCATCAAATATCTGTGAAGCATATTTTCTAACCCATAAATCTTTTTTATGTTTGGTTGCTCTCGAAAACTCTGTTTTAGTTATTTCTTTTTTAATCAACCAATCTGGTCTTTTTTCAATTATCCATTCTAAAGAAGAGTTTTTTTGTTCATTTAATACTTCTTGCACATCACCAACAGATAATCCACAGTTATTACCTCTGGCTCTTTCACATATTATTGTTCCTCCAAGATGAGGTTGTGTTTCATCTATTGGTTCATATCTATTTACAGTTACTGTAGTTCTTCTTTTAGCAGAAGCATTACCTTCTAATTTGAACCCAACTAATTCACCTTTATGCCATAATTCTGTAGCATGGTCTATTAAAATAATGCAAATATTATGTTTTTCAGCAATTCCATTAATCTCATATAATAATGGAGATATTTTTTCAGAATTATTGATTTCTCTACCTTCTCCGATACTAGAAAGACTGTCTATAACAAATACAGGAGGATAAGGTTTATTTTGACTTTTGTAGCTTGTGGTGATAGCTCTAATTAAGAATAATACTTTAAAGAAAATATCTTCTCCATCAGGATAATTATGAATAGCATCACTACTTATATACTCTATTCCATATTTATTGCAATGTTTGACAAATTTTAAACCATTAGAACCATCTGTATCAAGATACACTGTATTTCTGACATTGTTATTTTCACAGCCTAGTGCTTTCACTATTTGCCAAGACTTACCACTTCCGTCCATTCCATAAAATATATTTAATCCACCACATAAAAAGTTAGTTTCTCCTATGCCAATTAAATCCTTTACTTGATTATAACCTTCTGGTAATATACTTTTTAATATATCCCTCATTTTATATTCTTTTTGTTTTGGTTCTGAAGTTGTTTTAAATATAGCTTTAACCCTAATCTAACAGCAATAGAGTTATTTACTTCTCTTGGAGCTATTTTCATAATTTTTTGCAAATCTTTTTGTGCATCTGGTGTAAAATAAATTATTTTACGCTTTCCTTGTAAATTCATGAATAATCCTTTCATTATTTTATTGTATATATATTATATCGTATATATACTAAAAGTGAGTTGATTTTGATGTTCCCAAATAGATTATTTATATATTATAATATATAGGGAACATGGGAACAAGTTATTCAAATGCCTATATTGTGGAGTTTAAAACATGTTCCGAAGAGTTGGGAACAAGTATAGTTGGGAACATCTAAAAAAAGATTTCAAATGCCTATATTATGGGCTTTAAACATGTTCCGAGAAATTTGGGAACATGTATATGTTCCGAAGAGTTGGGAACATCAAAGCTTCGACTTCAAATAAAAATATTACCAACATCTAAGGAAATTTGTTTTATATTTTTATTATTCATTTATTGAAACCTCTTTATAAACAAAATATCACTCTGAAATTATACACTATAGGTAATTTCAGAATCCCTAATTACTTCTCATGTATAATTTCAAAACTAATCAAATCCCATAAAATAGATATTTGAAGCATTTCCCCTATTATATAATTTTTAACATACTATTTAGCACTAAATTTCTTCTAACCATTCATCATGTTCAATACCTAAATCATTATCCATTATTTCATGTTTGAAAATAAGATTGATTTTCTTTGGTTCTGTAATAGTGCTTTTAAGTTTTAATCCATCTTCAAAATTATCAAATAGATTAAGAAAATCTTTAGCAGCTCTATCGTTGATATTTAATATTGTAATATTGCCTTTTATATCTTTAGCTACTGTCGCTATAATCTTTTTCATCTTATATCCTTTCTATCAATAAAAATAGAACCAAGCTGATAAAGGTATCTAGCTTAGCTGTATTTAAACGAATTATAGTCTATGTATATGATTGGTTACCTAGAATATAAAAACCTCTTATTTTTGATTTTCTGTTGTCTAATCATCTTACCTTGTCTAGTCCACAAGGTTTTAATAGTATTGTTGAAGATTTCATGGTATGTAACTATTTTATTATTATATACTTCTACTTCAACTTTTTTCGCAAAATCTAATTGTTTTAATATTCTTTGTACAGTTTTCATTCTTTTGTCCTTTTTTAATATTGTGTGTTGCTGGTTAAGAGTGATGAAAATTGATTTCTATACCACTCTTTGATAGTTGCATCATTATAGTGATGTGTATTTATGTTTGTTAAAAGGTATCTCCCATAAGCAAAAGCTATTGTTTCACATAAAACATTGTATCTCTCTTTAAACTCATCTAATGTTAATGGTAATATTTTGTATCTCATTTTCTATCCTTAATGTATGTGTATATGTCTATTGCTGGTTCAAAATGTACTCTATTTTCAATGAATTACATCTTAGGTATATGATTATACCTGTTGATGTAAAAAACTCTTAATTTTGCTTCCAAGGAGAGATTGCTTCTGCTTCAATCTCTTCTAAATATTCTTCTTTAAAACTTATTTCATGTAGATAGATTTTATCGTCTTCGACTTCTACTTCAAAATCTTTCTCAGCATTGCCTCTGATTAAGAGAAAATCTCCATTTTTGAAGTCAACAGCTCGTTCGTGGTCTGCTACGAATAATGCAGCACCATCAGCCCATTCGCTTTTTGTATTGTGTAGATATGTCATTTTATTCTCCTATTATTTTATTTCTTCTCTGTGTTGCATTAACTACATTTTCATTAGTTATTTCTATATCAACTTCATCTTTTTCTTCTATATAATCCTAATGAAGCGTACAATTTTCAAAATTAGGAACATAGTTGTTTAGCCATTTTTGTAATTCTTTTTTGGTTTTGAAATCTCTTTCTCCACCATAGCCAGTACAATTACCTTGCCCATTCCATTCCTGAAACCAAATCCAAATTAATTTCATTGTATATCCTTTTAAAATTTTTCTACTGCCTATAAAGACATGTATAAAAGCTCTAAAAACTCTTATACATATTTTACTAAGTTAACTAGACAAAGAATGTCTAGTTTTGGATTAAATCACCATCTCTGGTGAAATGTAGAAATTCATTGACCTCTTTACATAATATAGTATCAAAGAATAATACCTTGACTCTATAACCATTGTCTGTTAATTCTATTTCACCCTTACTTTCGTAAGGCACAAAGTTCTCAATAAAGAAATAAATTTTTCTAATTGCACTATCCATAATAAATCCTTTTAAAAAATAATACTCATCTAATAAGATAAGTTCTGTCTATTTAAAGACATACTGTAGATTAGTTATATATATCTTTTAACCTAACCACATGTTTGTGGTTGGTTCTAAAATTACTTCCAGAGACTTTCAGCCTTGGAAGAAATTAATTTTCTTCTATCTGCTTTATTAGGCATATCAGAAAGTTGATATTCTTCTTCGTAGTACTCACAAGCCTCCTCAACACTCTTAGAGACTGCTAAGCACTCGTTTAAATACCATAACTTCCCAGAAGCTTTTTTATTAAGCTCATGCTTTTCAAATAAACCTTGCTCTAAATCAGCCTTAGCTCGTTCCATAGCTAATGCTTCAAGCTGTGTAGAAGTCATCTTGTGCAAATTCAAGCGTTTAACTTCATTTATCATACGATTAACTTTCAAATCTGCAAACAAAGCATAATCTTTTTTTGAACCATTCTCTAATGTTGTTTTTACAACAGCACTATTATTCGGTTCAACAAACAAGAATACTTCCTCCAACTTTTTTTTACTCCAACTTTTTTTGAAATCAACATTTAGTTTTGTAAGCTCTGACATTAATTGCTTTTTAGTCATGTTCTATCCTTTTAGTAAAAAGTAATTGTTTTATCGAATCATTGATTCAACAAAACACCGATACCCCGCATGGGGTTCGGAAGTTACTGATAAATGTGGATTTCAAAGATATATGTAAACTTAAACGAATTACAACAAAAGAGAAACTTGAAAAAGCTAAACATGGAATATAGAATTAAAAAAAATGGGATTGAAAGCTAAAAAAAAGGAGGAGCATCAGACTATAGTAAGACTGACACTCCTCTCTTTAGTATAAATTGATATTAATATTTATACACCATAATATCAATGGTGTAGTATAATAAGCGAAGCAAAGCGAAAAAGCTTTGCTTTGAGCTGTCCTATTATGGTATGATACAACGAACTATGTCAGCTATATCTTTAGAAGATAATTTATCTTCTTCTTCATATAGCACAGGTGGTTCAATACCTAACTGTTTAGCAATTTGATTGCACATATCTTCATAATAACCTATTGGTCTATCCACTTCTTTCTTAAAATACTTACTAAGTAAGCGTTCAAGAATAAATAAATCTCTACCACGCATATCAAAAGCATCATGAGTGGTAAAGATAGGTCTATTGGTTCTAAAGAAAAATCTTAAGACTTTTCTAACAATAAAAGCTTCATAAGCATGGTCACCATTTGCATAGCCACCATTAATTCTTAAGCTTTTATCTCCTGTGTTAAGAAATTCTACACCTATACGAGATATAGGCATATCCTGTATCATTTCCACAGTTTTCCATCGTGGGTAAAGTTTTCCATCTCTACCCATTTCTGGCTTATCAATAACATAAACAGACAACTTTTGACTCTCTGAATAGGCTACACTTCTAACCACAAAATCATCAAATAACTTCCAAGTAACAACACCATTATTTGGGTAATTATTCTTAATCCATGAAGCTATAATATTGAAATTAAGAAAAGAAATTCCATAATTATCAATTATAAAATTTCTTAAACTTCTAAGTCCAATACCTAATCTTTTAGATAAAGCTTTAATACCTCCACCATGATTAAGAGGATTACTAAAGATACTTTTTATATCATCTCTAGTATAATTATACCCATGACTATTAATAAAGTTAAGGTTAAGCTGATGAGTATCAGCTATATCTTCTTGTCCTTTAAGAATATTTATTCCTCTAGCCATTGGTTTAGATTTGAAGGCAAGACTAGAAAGTAGGATACCCATATTAGTGGTATCCTCTTTTAATAGAAAACGAGATTTATCACCAACTTTCTTACTTAACTCTTTACTTAATTCCATCATATAAACATGTTTTCCATATTTACGAATAAGATTTTTATGGTCAAGTTTATTATAAAGACAATACTCTCTGACAATAGTCATTGAAAATTTGTATTCACTTTTAAACTCTGGGTTATTGATTCTAAACCATTTACTAAACAATAATAAATCCTTGTAGAATTTTGTAAGTGGTTCTCTAAGTTGTTTAGCCATCTCTGGTTTATATAATGGCTCTGCTTGTTGTTGAGATAACTTCTTATCACTAAGAAGTTGAACACAGTGAGATTTCATTCTTCTTATATCATCTGGTTCAAGAGTGTACTCTTTAGCACACTCTCTGTTTGATGACTCGAACTTGTCACCATGTAAACTAAAACCACTATGAGTAATAGTAGAATACATTCTACATCTAGTACAATAGTACATCTTATTCTCCATAATATCAAGAGACATATTTTGAATAACATCATAATTCTTTCTATAGCCTAAGAGTCTGTCTTTCAAATCAAAGATTGACTCTTTTCCTTTCGGATTAGCTACATTTTCTTTATAATAAAGTAACCCAAAATATATATCGACTAGCTCCGTTGGTCTTCTCTTAAATCTGATAGTCTCATTAATATGAGATGTATATTTGTCTATGAATTTCTTCATAGGCGAATTAACAGAAACTAATTTGGTTGTACCTCTAATTCTAATTTTATGAGGGTCAACAACATAGCTATTTTTACCAGAATTAGCAATATTAAATTTAATATTATCAGGTCTATATACCCAAATTACAGAAGAAAACTCACCTGTTTGTCTGTTTACATGACGAGACTGTTCAGATTTAAATACTTCTTTATTTAGAAGTATTTGAATAAGGTTAGAAGCAACCTTAACGAGAACATCTTCATATAAGCGACTGTCTTTGATGTCTTTCAATGGTAATCTAGGAAGCTTAAATCTTAATTTACCAATCAAAGTCTGTTTAGGAACTTTAATTTCAATTCCAGACATAACTCTATAAATGAATTTAGAAAATCTCTTATAATCATCTGGTTTAAGTTGAATAATATACTTTTTAACTTGCAAATCAAGTAACCTATAACTAAATTCAGACTCAATTTTAGAAATAATTGAATATATCTCTTTTTGAACTTTGTTAAGTTTGACGGTTCTTCTTCTAATAAATCTAGGTTTAGATTTGGTTCTTTTAGAAACTTTAGCTTTAAAAGCAGAAGGATTTAAAAAAGTATCTACATAGTTTTCACTATATAAATATTTAACTAAATCTAATTTATAATTAAAACAAAACTCCGGTTCTGCTTCTGGCACATAAAATCCTAAAGATTTAATATATTCAATTTCATCTTTAGATAAAGATAAGAAATTGTTAAAATCATTCATGATTGTAGCTACAATCATGAAATCATCATTAATAATAGCTTGTCTGAGGTTGTTTAGTTGTTGTGTATAAAATGTTTGCACAATATATCCTTTTAGGTTAAATACAACAAGGTAACAAATCTTGTTGTATAGGGTTAAACTTGACAAAATAGACTTTAAAAGCTATAATTAATCTATGATTAATTGTCAAGAAACAGCATATGATTTTAAATCAAAAAACCGAGATTTCGGGCTTTGCAGCCCATTGAATTTGATTTAAAATCAGCTAAAATGTCTCATAAAATGTTACGAATCTACTCAAATAACACCATAAAAATTATTAAATAATATTAAATAATGTTTTAATCTAATATTATAAGATGTGTAAATGTGTAACAAAGTTACAAAAGGAAACAAGATATACAGAATACATCAAAGTTATAAGATGAGACGAGATGCAGACATATGTTACAAAAAGAAACAAAGTTACAAATAGACATCTTAGCTGATTTTAAAAATTATAAAATAGTGTAAGAACCAAGTGGTTCTACTAAAAACACTATCGAACTGAATGATGGTTTGCATCGCTCTATCGAACTAAAGTACATAGAATATATCCATATAGAATATATCCACGTAGAATATATCTGATAGATATATAGACTATGTTTTATACTCGTTGCAGAGTCAAACATACATAACAAGTATATATGCTTGACAAGACAATGAAGAGGTACGAATACCTCTTCTAAGCCACTACTTATCTAAAATTTTAAGAAGTTTTTCAACTTCTTCGTCAGAAAACTCGTTGGCTAACTCTTCTTTGAGTTCAAGAAGAATCTGTCTTTCAACAAGCTCTTTGTACTCACTAGAAGAATAAAGCCTTTCAGCTTTCTCGTGTTTAATTTTAGATTTGATTGCTTCTTCTTTGTTAAAGCTTTCCCATTCAACAACTAAGTTGTCAATTGAGTCAAAAGCAGAACCAGCTACTTTGTTAAGGGTACGAAACCCTTTACCTACAGTCGGTGCTACCTCATTTTTAACAAATCCAATTGAATTTTCTACCATCTCTACAGCGTCAACAGAAGCAGATGCTGTAGTTTCGAATAGAGAACCAATACTTTTGAAGAAACTCTTGTTGTTTTTATTGTTTGTAGTTGCCATAACAGACTCCTTGAAAGTATATAGAGAGGTAAACAAAACCTATCTAATACTCGGTTCTATAATGTTAAATTAGAATCAGAGACTCTACACCATAGAACACACTGACAAAGTCAGGGTTTAGAACCAGCGAGTGATTCAGGGCAGCATACCAATGCTCACATGAGCTTCACCACCTACAATAAAAGCAGGGGGGGGAGTATTGGATTTTTACTCCACTATGTAAGCTTAGAACTAATACTCATTCATACTAATACTCATTCATACTTATTCATACTCATTAAGCTTAGAACTAATAGATTTTCCTCTTAAGCTTAGATTTTCCAAGCTAGATTTTTGAGCTTAGAAAATTGAGTAGAACTTTTAGCTTTTAGCTCTTATATGTAAGCTTAGAACTCTCATCTACAGAATACAAAAAAGGAGAAATAGACCCCTCCAATTAAGTTACAAATGCCAAAATTTGATATAATAAATAGAAAAGGAGTATTAATGTTAAACCAAAGCTTAATAATAGCTGCATATAGGGAAAAGAAAGAGACTAAAGCTTTTTATAGAGAGATAGCTTTTAAATATAATATAAGCACAAGAGCTATAAAAAGGATAGCAGAATTAGAGAAGAGAACAAGCAAAAGTGACTACATGAAAATAATTAAAAAAATAGAAGAAGATAAGACAATATATCCCAAAGATATAATTTGGTTAGAAAAAGCTACAAATACAATAGCAGGTGTGCTACAGCAATTAAATGAAGCACTAAAAGGAAAAAGATGAAAAGAAATATAGAGGAAAAAATTCAGAATAAATTAGACAGTTTGGGTGGTTCAGATGAAGATATACGAGAATACTTATATGATAGTATAGCTCCAGAAATTAGAGATGAAATAGATTTAGAACCAATTATAAAGAGTGATGAAAGAATAAAAAAGAATCTAGTTGAATCTTTTATTACTCATCAGGATATACTTATCGGTGGTTCTAGAAGTAAATACTCTGTATCCCAATATATAAATGCTTGTAAATATACAAGTTTTTTACTTATGGGTATGGATATTATAAATGCATGGAGAAGTACATTTCCAGAGGAATACAATTTAATATATAATAAATACCGAAAAAGAGGTGAGTCAGATAAAACAATACATAGGGAAATAAAGAAAAAAGTAAGAAGCTATGATAGAGGTAAACTTGTAACAAATATATTGAAAAGAAGCTATGTACCGTTATATGTTAATAATATAGAACTAGCAGAACAAGCTATATATACTCTAGATGAATTAAGAAGAAACTCAAATAATGATAGAATAAAAATGGAGAGTAGTAAGATAATATTGGAATATTTACAACCTCCAAAAGAACTTCTTATTAAGGAAGAGGTGGTTCACAATATCGGTAAAGAGTCTAAATCAGCTATAGGTGAATTAAAGAGTATATTAGGGAAAATATCAAAGGCTCAAGTAAAAAGGATTGAACTTGGAGAAACTATAGAGACTATAGATGCAGAATTGATAGAGAGCAAAAATGGCTAAAAGAAAAAAATTATCACTATTAGCAAAAGAGATTGATTATGGAGATAGTTATAAACATTATATACCATCAACAGAAGCCATAGAATACATAGAAATAGTAAAACAGATATATGGTGATAGCCTAGAAAATAAAACTCCTGTAGCACACTATATGATGTTTGATGAGCTATATGTAAAAGCATATAGTTGTATAGTTGCTGCTAGAGGTATGGCAAAATCAACTTTCGTTCAGAACTTATTTTTTTATACTGCAATAATGGGCAAACTTCCGACTGTAGGAAAAATAAAATTTATGATATATGTAAGTGATACTATTGAAAATGGTGTTAGAACAATGACAGAAGCAATGAGATTTACTTATGAAAATAGTGAATTTTTAAAAAAATATATACCAGAGTGTAAATTCAATGATACAAGATGGGTTTTAACAAATTTAGATGGTGAGTCTCTAGTGGTTCGATGTTATGGGGCTGAAGCTATACCATTAACCAATAAGCTATATACTGATAATGGAACAATCACAATGAAAGAGGTAGAAGTAGGAGATAAAATATTTGGTGCTGATGGTAAATTAACTACGGTAATTCAAAAAAGTAAAATATTTAATAAATCAATGTATAGAATTAAATTATTAGATGGTAGATATATTGATGTTACTGAAGACCATATAAATGCCATATATGAAGCAGTCAGAAAATATAACCCTGATAGAATAGAGTATATTCCTAAAAATATAACAACAAAAGAGTTATTACAATGTAACTTAAAATTAACAAGTGGTGCAAATAGATTTTTTATTAAAAATTGTGAACCATTAGAATATACAAAAAAAGAATTACCAATAGACCCATATACTCTTGGATTACTGATTGGTGATGGTCAAATGAAAAGGTCAGTTTTAACTTGTCATAAGAATGATTTAGAAACATATATAAAAAATATTCCATATAATATTAGTAAAATACAAATACAAAGACAAAATACTTGTTCTTTTACAATAAAAGGATTAACAAATAAAATAAAAGATTTAAATTTATACACAGTAGGTAACAATAAGTATATACCATCTATATATTTATGTGGTTCAATAGAACAGAGATTATCTTTATTACAAGGATTAATGGATACCAATGGTACTATTGATACAAAAAATGTATCAAGCTATTCTAGTAATTCATTGCAATTATTGGAAGATGTAAAATCATTGGTATTGTCATTGGGTGGTACTGCTAAAATATCTATAACAAAAACAAAATGTAAAAAAAATTTTATTAAACTAAATATGCCAATGTTTAGATTAAGAAGAAAAGCAAATAGACAAAAAATGAATAAAAGAGTTTTCCAGCCAATAATATCTATAGAATCAATAGATACAGTTCCTACGCAATGTATAGCTGTTGATAATAGTGAAAGACAATACATAACAAATGATTATTTTAGAACACATAATACAGGGATTAGAGGTGCTAGAGAACAGAATGAAAGACCATCAGTTGCTATTATTGATGATGTATTAAATGATAAGAATGCTGTATCTCCTGCCAAACTTAGGAATATCAGGAACACTGTATTTAAGGCTATAGATTTTGCTCTACACCCTACAAGAAGAAAAATGATTTTGATTGGTACACCTTTTCATGATAGGTGTATAGTAAGCCAAGCTGTAAAATCTGGTAACTTTTCAAATCTGGTTTTACCAATATGTGAGAAGTTTCCATGTGAACCAGAAGAGTTTAGAGGAGCATGGGAAGATAGATTTCCTTATGAAGCAATAAAAAACATGTATAATAGTGCTGAAAAAAATAGTGAATTAATGGAGAATGAAAAAGAAGAGGAGGGATTAGAAGAAGAAGGTGGATTGACTATTGAGGGGTTTATGCAAGAGATGATGCTCCAAGTAGATAATGATAAACTTAGGATATTGAATTATGATAAAGATTTTGTAGAATATAATTTAACTGATTTGATGGCTAATAAAGTAGCTTATAACTTCTATATTACAACTGATTTTGCTACAAAAGACAATGAGCAAGGTGACCTATCATCTATACTTATATGGGCTTACGATGATAACCATAACCTATATATAGTAGATGGTATGTGTGGACACAATCTTATGACAGACAATATAGACCAACTGTTTGAATTTGTAGAAAGATATAGACCTTTAGAAGTAGGTATTGAAACATCTGGACAACAAGGTGGATTTATTTCTTGGCTAGAAAGGGAAATGATACAAAGAGATATTTTCTTCAAAATAAAAGAAGTTCCATCTACTATAAATAAGTTAGTTCGCTTTATGGTTGTAGTACCTAAAATTCAAGCTGGTAAGTTTTATAGAGCCAAAGAGAATAAAGGTTATGTATGGGAAGAAGAATTAAGAGAAGAGATAAACGGAGTAAGTAAGAAGGGCTTTACTTCTGAGTTTGATGATGTTTTGGATTGTGTTTCTCAAATTCAATTTATTAATTTAACTAGACCTTATTATGAAACAATTTTAGGAGATACACAAGAGGAGATTGATTTGGTGGTTCAAAATTCTAAAAGAACACAAATATATGAACTTAATAATAATTTAGATAATATCAAAAGATATAAAAACTCTTACATTATATAAGGAGAAATACATGTTGGTGTCAAGAATAATAGATTATATTAAATTAGGAACTAGAACGTTAATGACGGATATTACAGACCATGAATTAATGTCATTACTAGAAATTTCATTGAATAAAATATATCTTGATTTAGAATTAAATATTATGAGTCAAAGTATATCTATAAATGTAGAAACTACATTTATAACAGTTAAAAATCTAATAAATACATTAAAAGCAGAAATAACTTATGATACAAATAAGACAAAGTATATCTTATTAAATGATATGAGAGATAAAGAGTTATATCTAAAACAGAATAGTTTAACAGAGTTAGAATTACATATAAAAGACTATAAAAGAGTAACTTCCTTCTATTTGGTTCAGTTAAGAACTATAGATATTGATAATATAGAGTTAACAACAGAGATAGAAAATCAGTATTTAACAGCTATTTTAGCATACTCTGCTTATTCAACTTATACACTTTTAGGTTGGAAAGATATGGATACAGCAGAGTGGCATTTAAATGAGTATCTTAGAGAAATAGAGACACTTAAGAGAATGTCACACAATACTATTAAAGATAATTTAATATTGAAAGTAGAGCCTAGTATAAGAGATAAAGGGTTTGTGTGATGAGTATTCAAACAATAGATATAGATTCAAAAAGTAAAATTAAGATAACTTGTCAGAATCGAACAAAATTCTTAAATCTAGATGCTTATGATTCATTATATTATAGTTTACATGGGATATTAAGAGATGAGAATGACATAAATTTGTGGATTAAAACAAATACAATACCAGATGGCTTTTTATTTGCTTTTGAAAATGAAATTATATATTTTTATAATTATGGATTAACACTAATACCTCTTAACTATGATGATGATTTTAAATTTGATATAACTTACAATCTTTCTTATATTGATTGTAATGAATAAGGATAGAGAATGGCTTTACAAACTATAACGATACCAGACAAGGAAATAAGAGTTATTAAAGAATATAAAAGTATAACTATCCCAGCTTCTACAAATAATATATACTATTCATACTCTGGTATCTATAATGGTGATTTTACAGATTGGAAACCAATAACTGAGATACAAGACGAACCAAGTAATTATTCTAAATATTCAATGGTATTCATAGCAAACAATACAGGTGGTTCTATAATTATCGAATATAATAGTTATTTAATAGAAAATTGCTATACAGAAGATACTTGCAATAATGCATTATTAGAAGTTGACTTTAATCCAATATTGATTTCAATGGTTAAAAGTAATGAAAGTAGCAATGAATATGATAACTATAGAGAAGCAGGTGTTAGTTGGGTAAACAAAACGAACAATGGAATAGTTTTTGGGTGTGATAGACTAGGAAATAGTTATTATTGTAGTGGAACACATGGTGGATATAATGAGCCAAGACCATATAATGGAGAACATAGTGATAATAACAATAATGGAGAAAATTGGGCAACAAATCAAGATAATTTTGATGGAGAAGATGAAGTTTCAGACCCAGATACAACACAAAAAGTAACGTCTATAATAAGAATTAAAAAAGCTTGTACTGTAGATGGAGCTATGTTGAATGTACATATGTACAATGGGATATATGAGGGTTTTACAGTAAAATATAGGTATGCTTTAATTGATAAAAATGACACTCTATATATATCAAATTTTAAACAAAAGTATATAAATACAAAAGATGAATATATATTAGATATGAGAGTCAGAGAAGTAAAAAATATATTAAGTGATATAGATATAACTTATGGCTCAATAGAGGTAAAAGTAGTACCAGATGCGAATTTTGCAGAAAGTTCATTCGTATCAGAATGGACTGAACCTATATATACGAATCCATATACAATAGGTATAGACCCAGTATTAACACTAGTAGGAGCTGCTACAGTTTTTACAGAAAATGGGGAAGAATATATAGATGAAGGGGCTACATACATAGATAATGGTTTTCCAGATGCACCAGAAGTACTATTTTATGCTACAAATATAATTGACCATATAAATTCAAGTACTTATTATTATGCTACCTGTGGTTTAGAGATTACAAGGGAAGTCTATGATGGACATATACATAATCAAGGAAATGAGTTAGAAGTTAATCAAAATGGATTAAATGAAGTTCGCTGGACTGAAGTAGAATATGAGGTAAAAATAAGAGATAATATTGAATTTACTTATACAGATTATCAAATTATAAAAATAGATGCAAATAACAATATTATAACTACTTATCCTATGAATACAGCAGTTATTGAGTTTATAGAATATTTGAATGAAACTAGAAGATATACTGTTAAATTTTTTAACAGTGGAACAGAGTTATTGATGACGCAAGATATTATAGTTGAAGCAAATCCTATAGATTTGCCATATACTTATTCAGCAAATATTACTGCTAAAAACACTTTAACATATGAGATTGATACCAAGCATACAGTAGTATATGACATAGAAGAATATTCTATTATTTTTAATGATTGGGTTGACCATATTACAATAAATCCAAAAAATAATCTTAATATTCCTTTGAATCATGAACACTATACAGTGAGTAAATATATAGAGATGAAGAATGCTTTCGGTAATATCATCTTTGCAGAAACAGTAAATGGTTCAGATAATTTTAATATTAACAATATTGAAGTATTTATTAGAGATAATACATTAAACGTATATATAATATATGTTACTCTGAAATTAACAAATAAAAATAATTTAGATTTTGAAGTTGCAGACACAGCATTTCTGGTATATGAAAAATACATAGAACCAACAGGCACTTATGAAGTGATAACAAATAATGGTTCTGAATTAACAGTTAAAACAAGTAGAGGTAGTGCCTATACTACTACAGGTGATGTATATGACCAACTTATAGAGAATATTGGGTCTAAATTTAAAATGTCATTGGATTTAAAAAATGGAAATTCATCAATATTGCAAGTAATAGAAAATGGAACTTCACTTATTAATGAAGATGCTACAGGTTCTCATGCTTTTATAAAAGATAATGATGTTGTAAATATATACGAGAAAGCTTCTCCATTATTTTTCTTTTCTACTGAGGGGTATATAATTGAAAATATAAATAATTATCCAATTATCATGTTAAATAGAGGAGTCAACAAGATTAAATTATTAATAACAATATTAAACAATACAAATGTTAATATAATATCAGCTATTGATGCAAAAGTTACAAATTTATTAAATAATAATATTATAGCAACTAGTGGAGATATAGTTGGGAAATATGTTAATATTAGTATATCAGATAATTTGGAAACAGGTACTTTAATGTGTATAGAATGTACTGTAACGCTAAATAATGGTATGAATAACACAACTAGAATGGTAGGTAAAGTAATATGATTAAGACAATAAATTTGATTAATAGAGCAGGTATAAAAACTCATTTAGGTGTTCCTAGCAATAAGAACGCTTTTATAAAGAATACAATAAGAAATCTTGGCTCTTTATTTATTAGTGATACTGATAAATCTTTAGGACTATATCAAAAAGATATTGATACAGATTATGAGCTTAAATATGGTGAAAAAGTGATATTAACAGGTGGAGATTTCTATATATATCATAGAAATGCTAGTTATAAAGGCACTGTAACTATAACTTACAGTGAAACAAGTACAGGAGGACAAAATTTTACAGGTGGAATAGTACCTGTAACTATCAATATAGAAGATAGTTTAACTTCCAATGCTACAACCGATGCTCTTTCAGCTAATATGGGTAGAGTTCTTAATGAGAATAAAGTAGAAAAAGTATCTGGTAAAGGACTATCTACAGAAGATTATACTACAACAGAAAAGACTAAATTGAGTGGGATAGAGGATAATGCTAATAATTACACTCTACCAATAGCTACGGATATAGTTCTGGGTGGTTCTATGTATAATTCTACAGACTTTGATGTAGATGCTACAGGATTGGTAACATTGAAACCTAAAGGAATTAATAGCTTGTCAGATGTAGATATGGTCACAAATCCACCTACAAATGGTCAATTATTAGCATGGAATGGTACTGAATTTGTACCTGTTACAGTTAACGCAAGAACAGATTTATCTTTAGCGAATGTAACAAGTGATAATTTTACAGTTGTAAGTAGTAACGGAAATGATGTAGTACTTCCAAAAGCTACTACAGCTGAAGCTGGTTTAATGTCTGGTTCTGATAAAAGTAAATTAGATGGAATAGAACCAAATGCTAACAATTATAGCCACCCAGTAGGAGATGGGAATCTACATGTTCCAGCTAATGGAACTACAAACAGTGGTAAAGTATTAATGGCTAGTGCTACAGCTGGGGTTTATACATGGGAAGTTTTACCGACTTCAAGTAATATGTATAATACAGATGGAGTTTTAACTAATGACAGAACAATAACTACAAACTCGCACTATTTTGCTATAGAAGATGTAAATTCAAGATTTAGATTAAATGATAGTTTCGTAGATATTGAGGCAAATGACAATTCAAATAATTATGGTAGAATTAGAGTAGATGTTAATGGTAACGCTTATATAATAGCTGATAATGGCTTGTATATAGGCTCTACTACATCTTCTTCGATTGGTTCAGATGGTGAGGTTTTAACATCTAAAGGTGCTAATATGTCTCCTGCATGGGAAGCAATAACAGTAGCAAATAATAATATAGATACTTCAGAGGCTAACTCTGATTGGAATAACGCATAAAAGGAAAAAATAATGGCAGTAATAGATTTAAAAGCTTATGTAAGAGGACAATTTCAAACTTACCTACCTGTAATTAAGAGTGTAACAAATAGTAAGCAGAGTACAAGTGAAAAGGGAGCAGCAAATGGATATGCTTCATTAGGAGCAGATGGGAAGATACCAAATGCACAAGTACCAAATATAGCAATTTCAGATTTCTTGGGTGAAGTAGCAGACCAAGCAGCTATGTTAGCTTTAACAGGGCAAAAAGGTGATTGGTGTACTAGAACAGATGAATCAAAGGATTATATTGCTATTGGAGATGATTTAAGTCAAGTATCCTCATGGAGAGCTATAACAACTCCAAATAACGGAGTAAGTTCTTTTAATGGTAGAACAGGTGCTGTTACTCCACAAGCAGGTGATTACTCTAAATCAGATGTTGGTTTAGGAAATGTAGATAATACTTCAGATTTAGACAAACCAATTTCAAATGCAACACAAACAGCTTTAAATGATAAGGCAAATGATAGTTTTGTAGTTCATGTATCATCTAATGAGACTATAGATGATGTAAAAACTTTTACATCTTTTCCTATCACTCCAAGTTCAGCTCCAACATCTGATTATCAAATGGCTAATAAAAAGTATGTTGATGACCAAGTTGCTGGTAGTGGTGGAGCTTCTACTATCAATGATTTAACAGATGTAGATACAGCTACAAATGCTCCAACTAATGACCAAATATTAAAATGGGATAATACAAATAGTCTATGGATACCAGATGATGCAGCTAATACAACTAATATTACATCGCAAGAAGCTACAGATGATTGGAATAATGCCTAGAAAGGATAGCCAATGGCTGTAATAAATCTATATCAGTATGTTAGGACACAATTCCAAACATACTTAACTAAAATAAAAAGTGAAGTAAATACAAAAGAACCAGCTTTAGGAAATCCAGCATCTAATGGATTAATTTTAAGTAGTACTACTGCAGGTGTTAGAAGTTGGACTTCAGCTGGTTCAGGAGATGCTATGAGAGCTGGTGGAAACAACTTTGCAGGAGTTCAAACTACAGGAATAAGTGATTATCCATCAACTCATAATAATGAAATAGATTTTTCTTTAGAGAACAATTTTGTATGGACTGCAACTAATAATAATGTAACTGCTACAAATTTAACAGCAGGACAATCTGGTGTTTTAATAATCAAAAGTTCTGAAAATATCACAGGTTGGAGTAGTGAATTTGTATTTAAAGATGTAGTTCCAACAGATTTAACAGGAGATGAAACTTTTGGTTATTTTATAGAAAACTCTACAACTATAAGAATAGGGAGAATGTATTAATGTTTGGAGCATTTTTAACAGCATGTAATAGAATTTTAAATTCAAATCAAGGGAAAATACCAAATGGGATAATACAATATTCACCATTAACAGGTACAGGTACTGATTTTAAAGCAGACAATGATTTAGTAGGTACAGGTTCTGAATGGAGTCAAGACAACTTAAAAGGTAGTTGCTTAGTTCAGAACCAGACTACAGACTATGTAGATGGAATATCAGTAGTAGATATTGCTTCAACATGGTCTATGAGTCTTTGGTGTAAAAAAGAAAACAGTAATATGGTGAATCAATATGTATTATCTATTGGAGATAATACAACAGAGTATATTATGGTAAGTTTAGGAAATACTACTTCAAACAGAGTTGTATTTGAGGTAAAAGGTAATACTACTGAATTTGATAATAGCTATGCAACTGATATAGTTACAAATAGATGGTATAATATTATATTAACAGCTAATAATGGAGTCATAACGCTATATCTTGATGGTGTTCAAAGGTATCAACTCACTACTACATTTACTGCAAATACACCTAATATCACTATAGGTAATCATGTTACAAATAGAACTAAAGGTATGGTTGGTAGATATTCACAATTTAGAATATTTAATAAAGTATTAAGCAGTGATGATATAAATAATCTACATAAAAGAGATTTATATAATCACCCATTAATAGTTGACCATGATGTAGTTGGAGTTTATCCATTTTATAAAGATGCTAAAGATAATTGGTTTACACAACATAATTTGACAATAACAGGTTCTGTTCCATTTACTGATAGAGCAGCTAATTTTAATAATGTATCTGGAAATTATCTTAAGACATTACTTACTACACCTGATATATATGCAATATATTTTGAATATATACCAAATAATGATATTACAAATGCTACTGCTAAGCAAGAGATTGTCTCATTTGGTTCTAATTTAGGTGTATATTGTGGCTCAAGTGATGCTAATGCAACAAATGAAACCTTGCTTATTATGAATGGAAGTAATAGTACTTACATAACAGATACATTAACTGCAGGTGAATGTAATAAAATATTTTTTAGATTCTTAAATGCCAATATATATAAAGTAATAGTTAATGGAGAAGAAGTAACTACAACAGCTAATACTAACGGACATGCTGGATTAATTACAGGTGGAGATAGAATAGCTTTGAGTGAGAATAATCCAATAGATGGGAAAATACAAAATTTAAGATTATGGTCTGCTCTAATATCAGATGATGAAGAATTGAAAATATCTAGTGGATTAGAAACATTTGACATATTCGGAGATGGAAGTTGCATCGCTTGGTATAGATTTAATGGGAATGTTTTAGACGAAGGAAATAATGGTCATGACGGTATAGCTACAAGTGTAACATATTTAGTAGATGGAGTATTAAATTCTCAATGTATTCATTTTGATGGTGTAGATTCAGTAGTAGAATTAGATGACTTTTTACATGGACAAAATAGTAGAACAGAATTTAGTGTATCAATGCATATTAGACCTTTAGATACTACAAATAATTATGCTTATTCTATACAAGGTAGATTTGCAAATAATGGTGATAATTATTCATATATATCACAAGCTGGTCAAAAATTTAGATATACAGAGGGTACTTGGGGAGGAACATATAAGTATATTGATTCAGATAATACTTATACAATAAATCAATGGTATCATATAGTAGCTACTAGAAGCAGTAGTGGTATAATGCGTTTATATGTTGATAAAGTATTGCAATCAAGTACAAATACTGCTAATAATATAACATATTCACAATATCATACTACATTTGGTGGAACAACAAATAGTAACAATAGTAATACTTATGCTAATATAAAAGTAGATATTGATGAAGTTAGATATTTTGACAAAGAATTAACACAGTCAGAAGTAGAAAGATTATATGCTTTATAAGGAGAACCAATGAAAATAGAAGAAACCTATAATATAGAAAACAAAGAAACTAGCTATAAGATAGATAAAGCTTATAGTGGTTCTCCAAATTTGACTGTTAATTGGAAGAATATACCTCCTATAGATGTGCTAAAAGATGAAGCTAAAGATGGAGAAAAGGAATTATCATATCAATTGACTAAGATTCAAGAATGGCATAGTTATAGAGATGGAGAGATTAATTTCGAAGTAAGTAAATCTAAATCTAATTTTGTCTATAGACTTGTCAAAAAACAAGCTACATGGCAATATCCTAATTTAGAGAGTGCTTTTTTGTCAGATGACAAGTTATTTCTCTTGTCCGATAGTATGCCTATGAATAGAAGTGCTTTGTTTCAATTACAAGATTTATTAAATTATCAATTCACAAAAGAGAATAACATAGTTAATTTTATAAATACTTTAATAAGAAAAACTGTTGATGATGGTACTTGTATAATAAAACTTAGTTGGGATAGATTAACTAAAAAAAGAGAGACAGTTATACCTATTGATGATTATGAAGATACAAACAACATAATAGAAGTAATCACAGAAAATAATGGTGATGGAACTATGACTGTTTTGCAAGAATTTATACTCAAGAACCAACCAATATATGAATTTTGTGATATTGAAAATGTAGTTATAGACCCTAATTGTAAAGGAGATATATCTAAAGCTAAATATGTTCTACATAGATTTGAGAGTACATTATCAGAGTTGAAACAAGATGGTAGATATTCAAATTTAAATAAGCTAACTATTGGTGATTTAGAAACTATCCCAGAAGACTATAATCGTATTTCTAGCCTTGAAACTTTAGCAAGTAATGGTATTAGTCACATTCCTAATAAAACACTAATTGTGAACGAATATTGGTGTTATTATGATATAAATGGAGATGGTATATCAGAACCTGTAATTATATCTTGGGTTAATAATACTATAATTAGAATGGAAGAAAATCCTTATCCGCTTCAAGAGCTTCCATTCGTGTTGGTTCAGTGTTTAATTAATACAGATAGTGTATATGGAGATAGTCCAGCAGAATTAATAAAAGACAATCAAGATATTATTTCAGCTATTCTTAGAGGTAGCATAGATTTATTCGCTCAAAAAGCTATAGGACAAAAGATAACCAGGAAAGGTGCATTTGATAGAATAAACAAAGAGTTATTACAGGTTGGTGAACACTGTGAAATTAATGCAGAACATGACCCAGCAACAGCTGTATTTACAACAACTTTCGATGACATACCTCAAACAGTGCCATATTTTATTAACTTCTTTAACCAAGAAGCTGAAAGCCTTACAGGTATAAAAGCTTTTAACACAAATGGTATATCAGGCGATAGTATGGGTTCTACAGCTACAGGTGTTAGAAGTGCTGTAGATGCTATTTCTAAAAGAGAAGCATCAATACTTAGAATTATGGCTAATGGAATAATAGAATTGGCTATAAAAACAGCTAGATTAGATATTGAATTACTTTCAGATGAGGAGATAATGCTTAAAACAGGTACTGATAAGGTTTTAATACCTAGAAACCAATATCAACCTTTCTTTGGAATGAATATAGATATATCAACACCACAAGTTAGATTATCTAAAGCAGATAGATTAGCTTTCTTATTGCAAACAGTTGGAAATAATATGGACGCTGAAGAAAGAAGAATATACCAAGCTCAAATTAGCAGACTAGAAGGTAGCGAAACTATGGCTAAAGATATAATAGAATTTGAACCACAACCAGATATATTACAACAGTTAGAAGTTAAGGAAAAAGAAGCAAAGATAGAGCGAGAGAAAGCTATGACTGACTATTATATAGCATTAGCTAAACAAGCTACTTCTGATAAAGACTTAAAAGATTTAGAATTTAAGCAAAAAATAGAAAAATCAGACACAGGAGCAAAAAGTGCAAATAAATAGTATATTATTAAATAAAGCAGGGCAAAAGGTAGAATTGCAATTAGATGGGACTAAAGTTGCTATTTTGGAAAATAATAATCCATATATTGGAACTCTATATATTAGTGATAATAATACACAAGATGAATACGATATAAAATTAAAATATGGAGAACAAATAGTTATATCTTCAACTGTTTTTATGTATCATACCAATCCACAAATTAAAGGTAGAATTAAATTTTTGTATAAAGTAACTACACAACCAGATAAAATTTTAAAAGATTTTAATATAGGTAATAACAGTTCGAACGAAATAACAATTCTAGAGATGGTAGATAGTTTTAAAGCAGTAAACGAACGATGGACTTTAATTGAAACATTCGAAGAAGTATATAATACAAATAGGGATTGGGTTCATCATGGAGTATTTACTGTAAAGGAGAATGGATATTATAATATAAAATTAACAATCAAAATAGATAAGCTTGGAGATTTAAGAAATACATTTTCTTTAAGATTGATAGAACCACACCTAGATGTCATTGCACAAGTTAGCACAAGTCAATATGATGAGAATATATTCCCTAGTTTGAGTATAGATAAAATAATATATTTAGAAAGAGATATGATGGTGTCAATAGAGGTGTTTCAAAATGCAGGATATGACATAGATATCCAAAGTAAGCCTTTTGATACATTTGGAAGTATAGAACTTTTGAATATAAAAGAATACAATGCTTAAGTGGTTAAACAATTTTTGCAACTACAGAACCAACTGTTCTTGTTATATAGACAGTTGTTGTGGTTCTAATTGGAGTGATTGTTGTGCTAGACATGATAGAAGATATGCTAATAAAAGATTAACTCGTTATAAAGCAGATAAACTTTTATATAGGTGTATAACAAGGAAAAGTAATATTATTCATGGCTTTTTAGTATTTTTAGCTGTAAGACTATTTGGGTGGTTGAGATATAGATAATCTTTACAAAATAGTATTTATACTTGTAAGAATAGGTGTAGCTTTGCAATTTGGAGCTACAATAGGTTTATTTAAAGGACTTTTTAATGCGTAAAATATGGAGAATATCAATACATTGCTCTGCAACTTCTACAGGTAATGCTATATCTATAGATAAGTATCATAGACAAGTTAAGAGATGGAGAGCTATAGGTTATCATTTTGTAATAAACAATGGGAAACAACTATCTTGTCTTGATGGTTCTATAGAAGTTGGAAGACCTTTGAACAAGATACCAGCAGCTGTTAAAGGATATAACTCTGGTATGATTGCTATATGCTTAATTGGTTCTAAAAAGAGTGATTTTACTAAAAAGCAATTTGAATCTTTAAATAGATTATTGAAAGAACTAAAAGCAGAATATAATATAAAAAATAGAAATATAAAAGGACATAGAGATTATCCAAGAGTTAAGAAAACATGTCCTTGTTTTGATGTAAAAAGTAAATTAAAGTTAAATTAAGATAAGATAATAAAAAAAGGAATAGAAAATGAAAGATAATAAGAATAAATTAGCAAAAGTAGATGCAGATATTATTAGAGCTTCAATCAAGGAACTTGAAGATGGAAAGCATATTGAAAAAGCAGAAGCTCTTAAAAGATTAAAAGAGAACCAAGATTTCAAAATGTTATTTGAAGAAGAGTTCTTTAAGGAATATCCTTTAAGATGTGCTAGATTAAAAAATGACCCATCTATTACAATGAGTGAACAAGCAGAACAGCATTTAAAAAGATTTGATTCTATAATAAATGCTTCTGGTTTGGTTCAAGTTTGGTTGAGACAACTTGAAGGTGAAGGTTTAAGAGCTATTGAAAAAATAGATGAACTCAAAGAAGAGTTATCAAATAGAATGAAAGGTAAGTAATATGGAAGAAAATAGCAATGCACAAGCAACTAATTTTAACGATATTGATTTTGATAATATGAGTGCAGAAGAGTTTGAAAAATTTGATTTAGACGCTTATTTAGAAGCCTCTACAAGCCAAAATAAAGAAGAAACTCAACAAGTTAAAGATAATACACCTGAACAGGGAGAAGAACAAAATATAGAGCCTGAAGAAGCTAATACAGATGAAGAAGATTTATCCAATGATAATCAAAAAGAAGAAAATAATCAAGATAAATTAACATTTGATTCTATAGGTATAATACCTATAAAAGCTAATGGACATGAAATATATGTAGATACTCCTGAAAAAGCAATACAATTAATTCAAATGGGAGCTAACTACAATAAGAAAATGCAAGAGATTAAACCTGCTTTAGGTGTGGTTCAGGCGTTGAAAGAAGCAGAGTTGCTTGATAATCAAGAAAAACTGAACCAGCTGATAGATATAGCTAAAGGTGATAAAGAAGCTCTAAAATCATTTATTAAGCAATCTAATTTAGACCTTAGTGAAATAGATGATGAAGAAGAAACTGAATACAAACCTAAGCAACATATCCCATCAGAAAAAGAAGTAGAATTTAATCAGATTATTCAGGATTTAAAAGAAAATGGAGATTATGATATTGTTATTCAAGAAATATCAAAGGACTTTATGAATGATAAAAGTTCTGAAATAATATCAGAGAATCCTAGACTATTAGAAGCATTAAGAAACGATATAAAAAGTGGTATCTATAACAAAGTAATGGGCGTAGTTCAAAGTAAAAAACTTTTTGAAAGAAATACGAGACCAACTATAGATTTATATATAGAATCTTATAAGACCGTTATAGAGCAACAACAAAAAAATATAAATAATAAAAAAAGAGAGAGTGTAGCTAATAGGATAAGTAGTACTCCTACTAGAAAGAGAGTTACCAACAAGCGAATAAAACAGACTCCTGACTTCAGCAATATAGATTTTTTCAATATGTCTATAGAGGAAGCAGATAAGTTTTATAATGAACATTTAAAAAATTTACCAAAATAGGAGATAAATTATGGCTTTAGCATATAATAACCCTCTAGGGGGTAATCCATCAGATATTGGAACACAACCATTAACAGAGTATTGGCTTAGAAAAGCTATTGAAGATAGAGTAGGATATGATTACTTTTCACAGTTATCAAGCACAACTGAGATGCCTAAAAATTATGGAAAGAAAATTATTCAAACTATACATGTACCATTATTAGATGATAGAAACGTTGGTGAAGAGGGTATTAACTCTGCTGGTGTTGATTATGCAACAGACAATACTGTAACTCAAAATCTATATGGTTCTAGTAGAGATATTGGTACTATCACTTCATTATTACCAAGAGTAGGTGAAATGGGTGGTAGAGTAAACAGAGTAAGTTTCACAAGATTACAAGTTGAAGGTACTTTTGAAAACTTTGGTTTTTTTTGGGAATACACAAAAGATGCAGAACAATTTGATTCTGAGTCAGATTTAATTCAATGGAATACAAGAGAAACATATAAAGCTGTAGCACAAATATATGAAGATACTTTACAGATAGATTTAATTAATAATGCTGGAACTGTTATGTTTGGTGGTGATGCAACAGCATTAAACCAACTAACAGGTGAAGGTGGTGGAGTTATTTCTACTGTGACATATGATGGGCTTAGAAGCTTATCTGATAAATTAGATGACCTTGATGTACCTGATAATACAACTATTGTTAAGGGTTCAAGATTAATTGATACAGTAACTATTCCAAATGCTAGATATATGTATATTGGTACTCCAATGAAAAAAACAATGGAAAAAATTACTGATTATTTTAATGAAAAAGCTTTTGAGCCAATAGAGAGATATGCAGATGCAGGTGGTATGGCTAATGGTGAATGGGGTAGAGTAGGTAATTTTAGAATTATTAATGTAGGTAAATATATGACTTATCATGCTGCTGCTGGTGCTTTAGCTACAGCTGCAAATGCTGGATATAGACATAGTACAAATATAACTGGAGAAGACAGATATGATGCTTTCCCATTACTTGTTGTAGGTGGAGATTCATTTACTACTATTTCATTTAAATCTGGTACAGGTGGTAAAAAATTCCTCTATTCAGATAAGAGACCTCAATCTCTTCAATCAAGAGATAGACAAGACCCCTATGGAAAAGTGGGCTGGACGGTAGCCGAGTGGTACTATGGCAGCCTTTTCAGTCGTCCAGAGAGGATTGCAGTGATATGGTCAGTAGCAGAAATGTAGTCATTCTAGCCATACAGGTCACAATAATAAGCTACCACTAAGCTAAACTACTATATACTTCTTGTGTAATTAAACCACACAAGGAGTTCTACATGAACAATAAAACAAACAAACAAAGACTTCGTAAAATTTACTATAGAATGCTTGGTAATTGTTACAATAAAAATAATCATGATTATCATAAATATGGTGCAAGAGGCATAATAGTATGCAAAGAATGGATTAATTCATTTGAAGCATTTTATGCTTGGGCTATAATGAATGGATATGAGTATAAGCCAAACAAAAATGGTAGAAATACTATATCAATAGATAGAATAGATAATAATAAAGGTTATTTTCCTGATAATTGTAGATGGACTACAGCTCAAATACAAGGTACTAATCAAAGAAAAAGAAGAACCAATACATCAGGTTACACAGGTATAAAACCTCGCAAATATCATACAGGTATTATAAAATATACTGCAAGAATAGTCGTAGATAATAAAGAAAAATCAATAGGTACTTTTAACACTGTTAAAGAAGCTGTAGAAGCAAGAAACTCCTATATAATCAAGAATAAGCTACCACACAAGGTTCAAGACTATATAGAAGATAAAGAATTATACTCTAAAATAGCTGAAACAGTAAAAGCAGAAAAGTATAAGAATACTTACAAGAGAGTAAAAGAGGATAAAAGATTAAAAAAAATAGTAGCATATACTAAAGATGGAGAATTTGTAGGAAAATATAATAGCGTAACAGAAGCAGGTAAAGCACTTGGTATTAAATCTAAATCACATATATCTGCTGTATGCACAGGTGGTAGAAAATCTACTCATGGATATATCTTTAAGTATTTAGAAGAGGATATTTAAGGTCGGCTCAAATTTGAGCGTATCTAACTTTTTGGCTCGACAGTCAAGCGACCTAAACTTCTGGATAGACACGGTGGCTTTTTAGTGAAGCTAAGATAGAAGAAGCTAAAAAGCTTATTTAGAACCAAACAAAGAACTCCCATTTGGGGGTTAAAAGATTTATATGATATAATTTTATTAATACTTTTAGTGGGAGTCCAATTCCAAATATAGAAAGTTCTTATCACTCGGTAAGGACTTCTACTAAAGGTATTAATTTAGATGTTTGAATTGG
>Ga0256831_1000274_pt1 | contig 27434 bp, 19 predicted proteins | sample 132544metaG_FD_189087 | JGI IMG/M metagenome (GOLD analysis project Ga0256831, IMG submission 189087) | Hydrothermal vent microbial communities from Lau Basin, Pacific Ocean - 132-544 | ecosystem: Environmental > Aquatic > Marine > Hydrothermal vents | place: Pacific Ocean: Lau Basin | collected... | reverse complement strand
TATAAATTTCATTTGGCAAAACTATGAAACTTATCTAAAAAAATGGAGGTTTGTTTATTTTTTTACCTTGATATTAAAAAAAAATCATAAATTCGTTTATTTCTTTGCGAGATTGAGAATAAAACTAGCGTTAATTTTTTGTAAAAGTTTTATGTTTTCAAAAAACTTTATTTAATATGAATAAATGTTATTATCTTTATGAATAATCATAAGAGAAATTTACTATCCTAAGTAATTTATTGCCAAATTATCTTATTCTATTTTTATTTATTAGATAAAACATTATCTTTGCTTGCTGGTCTACGCCGGTTTATTTTATATTAATATGTTTATAGATGAAAAATTTTTTGTTATTTTTTATAATAACCGCCTTAAATATTGAAGCAAGCGCACAATATGAGGCCGCACATTGGTTTTTTGGTTCGCATGCAGGTTTGGATTTTACCAGTGGTGCCCCGGTTGCTGAACCGGGAAGTCAGATAAATACCGAAGAGGGCTGCTCTTCAATTTCCAATGCTTGCGGCGATTTATTATTATATACCGATGGTGTGACGGTTTGGGATGCCAATCATCAAGTCATGCAAAACGGAACCGGACTGTTAGGCGACCCTTCTTCTACCCAATCGGGTATCGTAGTTCCTAAGCCTGATGATCACAATATCTATTATATTTTTACAGTCGATGCTGCCTTTGGTTCTCCGTCAGACAATGGTATGCGTTATTCTGTTGTTGACATGCGGTTAAATGGTGGTTTAGGCGGCGTGGTTGCCGGACAAAAAAATATTAAGTTGGTCAGCTCGGCCAGTGAAAAAGTGACTGCTGTTATGAGTTCGGATGGCAATTCGGTATGGGTCATAACTTCAGCACCGCGTACTAATTCAACTTCGGCTCCTTACAATACCATTGGCGATAATATGAATACTATTTATGCCTTTAAAATTACCTCATCAGGGGTGCAAACTACTGCTTCTGTTACAACTTTGCCGGTAACGATAGATTGGGGAGTGGGTTACATGAAAGCCTCTCCCGATGGAAAAAAACTATCCATGGCTAATATGCAGGACCATACGGTTTATTTATTAGACTTTGACGATCTAACCGGCACGGTTGGTAACCTTGTCTCTTTGCCTTTAACCGCTGTTAATGATGCCCCTTATGGCCTAGAGTTTTCACCGGACAGTTCCAAATTATATGTAAGCGATAGAGACAATGCATTGACACAATTTGACTTGTCTAACAACAATGCTTCTACTATTATTAGTACCCGTGCTAATTACCGTTCAGCTTTACAATTGGGTTTAGACGGCAAGATATATCAACCGCATACCTTAGATTATGGTGTGGGATCTAATTATATGAGTGTCATTGAACAGCCCAATGAAGCGGGGACCGACTGTGATTATAGATACCGTATCATTACTTTGCCAAGCAATATGGTCGTTCACCAAGGTTTGCCACCTTTTATACAATCTTATTTTGTGCAAATAGAATCACCGCAAGTGACCGCTGAATTTACCAATAATTTGGAAGTTTCATCTAATGAAGAAATTTCAAGTGTGGATTGGGATTTTGGCGATGGCACAACAGCTAATTCATTACCGGATAATCCGCCGGATAATACCCATTCACATATTGATCATCCCTATGCGCAACCGGGAACCTACACCGTGACGGCAGTTATCCATCTCGTTGTAGGTTGTGATGTAACTGTTACCAAAACTATTAATATCTTGTCCGTTATTGATGTAAAAGAAACGACGCTTTGTTTGGACCAAAATAGTACGGTTACTACCGTAGATTTACACCAATTTGATAATGTTGTAATTGATCATCACAATGGCACCGGTACAACTTATGCCGTTAAATATTACACCTCTGATACAGATGCCTATGCTGATCAAAACGAAATAACAGGTTCTTATACTTTTGTTACCAACAATGATGAATTGTATTATTCATTGACAGATACAGCAACAGGTTCAATTGTTTATGGTACTTTTATCTTAAAAATAAGTGAAAAACCGCAAATTCAAAACCTTTCAACTTTTGATTATTGTGATAACGACACCGATGGGTTTGGCGAGTTTGATTTAACAAACAAAATAAATGAAATATTGGGCAACAGATCTAATCCGCCTTTTGAAGTGACTTTTTTTGCAACTGAACAAGATGCCTTAGATGATACAAACCAAATTAGTAATCCTGAAAGTTTTGTCAATACCACTGTCGGTAATCAACAAATTTGGTATAGAATAACCAATACGGATAGTGGCTGTTTTGATGTCGGCTCTTTTGAATTGGTTGTTCATCCTTTGATTGACATTAATATGCCCCAAGATTATATTGTTTGTGCCGGACAACAATTGGCTATCAATGCCCCTTCCGGTTTTACGGCTTACCAATGGTCAACCGGTGAAACAAGCCCGCAAATTTTTGTGGACCAAGCAGGCCATTATACTTTGACGGTAACTAATAGTTTTGGGTGTTCTAATTCAATAGACTTTAATGTCAAACTTTCTGATGTGGCAAGGATTGATAAGGTCTCTGTCCATGATTTTAAGAATCCGGGCCAAAATTCAATTGTGGTGAATGCTTCCGGCATTGGCGATTATGAATATTCTATGGATGGAACTAACTTTCAAGAAGAAAATCTTTTTACAGGCTTAAAAGCCGGTCATTATATGGTATATGTGTCAGATAAAAATGGCTGTGGCATGGTGAATGAAGCGGTCGATATTTTGAATAATCCCCGTTTTTTCACCCCCAATGGGGATGGTTTCAATGATGTTTGGCAAATAAAAAACATTACAGCCAGACCTGGATCAGTTATTCTCATTTATAACCGTTACGGTAAGTTAGTCAAAGTATTACAAGCCCAAAGTGCCGGATGGGATGGAACTTTTAAAGGACAGGGTTTACCTCCCGATGATTACTGGTTTTTGGCGGAAATAAAAGAACCCAATGGTCAAATAAGGCACCAAAAAGGGCATTTTTCTTTGGAAAAATAAATCATTTTAAATTATGCCCATTAGTTTATGTTTATTATATTATGGCATAAATCAGGCAAAGTTAAAATGAAACAATTTAAAATTAAATCGGACTATACACCAACTGGGGATCAACCCGAAGCTATCGATCAATTAGCCAAAGGCGTATTGGCCAATGAAAAATACCAAACGCTATTGGGAGTTACCGGTTCGGGAAAAACCTTTACGGTGGCTAATGTTATTGAAAAGGTTCAACGACCAACTTTGATTTTAGCCCATAATAAAACCTTGGCAGCACAACTTTTTCAGGAGTTTAAGCAATTTTTTCCGGACAACGCTGTCGAATATTTTGTGTCATACTATGATTATTATCAACCCGAAGCTTATTTGCCGACCAGTGGTACATATATCGAAAAGGATTTATCTATAAATGAAGAAATTGAACGCTATCGCCTTAGCACTACCTCTTCACTTTTATCCGGGCGTCGTGATGTTATTGTCATAGCTTCAGTGTCTTGTTTGTATGGAATTGGTAATCCATCCGAATTCAAAAAAAATGTGGTTAAAGTTAATAAAGATATTCAAACAACCCGTACCAAACTTTTACGGCAATTGGTGACCAGCTTGTACAGCCGCAGCGAAATACCGCAAGCCGGTAGTTTTATCGTTAAGGGCGATACCATAACGGTTTATCCACCTTATACCGACCGCTATTTTAGAATAAACTTTTGGGGAGATGAAGTGGATATAATTGAGATTATTCACGCTGAAACCGGTGAAAAATTAGATGAAGTGGATACTTTAGATATTTATCCGGCTAATTTATTTGTGACGTCTCCGGAAAAATTAAACCAAGCCATTCAAGACATCAGAATTGATTTAGGAAAACAAATCAACTATTTTAAAGAAACAGGCAAACATTTAGAAGCTAAGCGTTTAAAAGAACGCACAGAATTCGATTTGGAGATGATGGCCGAATTAGGCTATTGTTCCGGTATTGAAAATTACTCCCGTTATTTAGACGGACGTCCACCGGGCAGCCGTCCTTTCTGTTTATTAGATTATTTTCCCGATGATTATTTAATGGTCATTGACGAAAGTCATGTTACCATTCCGCAAGTACATGCCATGTATGGTGGCGACCGTTCGCGCAAAGAAACCTTGGTTGAATATGGTTTCAGGTTACCATCGGCAATGGATAACCGTCCCTTAAAATTTGAAGAATTTGAACAAATGCAAAATCAGGTTATTTATGTCAGTGCAACACCGGCTGATTATGAATTGCAAAAATCCGGCGGGGTGGTGGTCGAACAAGTTATCCGGCCGACCGGCTTGCTGGATCCGGTAATCGAAATAAGACCAAGCCAAAATCAAATTGATGATTTGTTAGAAGAAATACAAAAACGAGTCGAACAAGATGAACGGGTTTTGGTAACGACTTTAACCAAACGGATGGCGGAAGAATTAACCAAATATTTAACTAAAATAAATGTCCGGAGCAGGTACATACATTCGGATGTCGATACTTTGGAACGGGTGCAAATTATGCATGATTTGCGTAAAGGTTTGTTTGATGTTTTGGTGGGGGTAAATTTGCTGAGAGAGGGTTTAGATTTGCCGGAAGTATCCTTGGTGGCTATTCTAGATGCCGATAAAGAGGGTTTTTTAAGGTCGCACAAATCTTTGACGCAAACCATTGGTAGAGCGGCACGTCATGTAAATGGTACGGCCATTATGTATGCCGATAAAATCACCAAAAGTATGCAGTTAACCATCGATGAGACCAACCGGCGACGTGAAAAACAAATTGCTTACAACCAAAAACATGGCATAACACCCACAGCTATCAAAAAAAGTTTGGAAAATATTATGCATACCGAAACGCCAAAAACCTATGTTTATGAACAAGATTTAAGTCAAAATGTGGCAGAAAATAAAGCGCTTTATCAAACCAAGGAAAGTATTGATAAACAAATAAGAGAATTAAGAAAAAAAATGGAAGCGGCTGCTAAAGAACTTGATTTTTTAGCTGCCGCCAAGTATCGTGATATGATTACAAGTTTAAAAGAAGCCAAAGAAAAGAACAAGCAATAAAATGATTAAACTCTTTATTTTTTTAGTTAAATTTACCTTATCAAATTTATGAAGCAACCTATCAACCGATGAATAAAATAGAACATATTGGCATTGCTGTAAAGGATTTGGCTGAGGCTGAAGAAAAATGGGCAAAATTATTAAATACTTTATCTTACAAGCGTGAGTTGGTTGAAAGCGAAGGGGTGATTACGTCATTTTTTAAAGTAGGTGATACAAAAATTGAATTGTTAGCACCTACCACGGCTAATAGTCCTATTCAAAAATTTTTGGATAAACGTGGTGAAGGGATACATCATATTGCATTTGCTGTTGATAATATTGAAGCAAAAATGAAGGAATTAGCAAACCAAGGTTTTACATTGATCAATGAAACACCTAAAAAAGGGGCAGACCGCAAAAAAGTGGCTTTTTTACATCCAAAATCTACCGGTGGTATTTTAGTCGAATTGTGCCAAGATTTATAAATGAAAAAGGAAACCTTATACATTAAAAATATGGTGTGCGACCGTTGTATAGCAGCGGTTAAAGAGACTTTGGAAGCACATAAAATTCCGGTTAAACGAATTTCCTTGGGGCAAGTACAGATTCTGGCAGAGCATTTGGATAAGGAAAAATTAAATGAGGATTTGGAAAAAATAGGTTTTTCTTTAGTGAGAGACAAAAATGAAATATTAACCGAGCGCGTTAAAGCGCTCCTTATTGATCAGATTCATTATTTAGACCAACCTTTAAAGCTTAACATTTCTGATTATCTCAGTCAAACTTTGCAAATGGATTATGCTGTTGTATCCAAAATCTTTTCTCAAACGGCACATACTACTATCGAAAAATTTATCACGGTTCAAAAGATAGAAAAAGTAAAAGAATTAATTGAATATGGCGAATTAAATTTTTCCGAGATAGCCTACAAATTAAATTTTAGTAGTGTTGCACATCTTTCTAAACGATTTAAGAAAGTGACCGGCATGACTTTGTCCGAATATAAAAACAATAATAAATTTAACCGTCGCCCCTTAGATAAGTTAGATTAATATATCCGGCAGCTACTTCTTTTTATAATTTTATTCAAAATTGTACAAATCTTTCTCAAAATTGTATAATATTTAAGCTGATTGCCTGACGTAATTTTGTCTCATAAGTTATGCAGATGAAACAACGTCTTTTTTTACCGCTTTTAATTTTATCTTTTTTCAGTTTAGTGAGCTGGAAAACGGACCGGTACTACACAGACATATGCCAAAATACTGCTAAAAGTTATGGGCAAACCAATACTTGTATGGACAGTTATTGTCCTATGTCTTGTGCAACTAATCCTTTTCAGGAGAGACCATCAGATTCTTCATGCGAGCGGCATTGTTCATTTCCTTTTATCCAAATAGGCCTTTTGGAATCCAATACACAACAGGTTAAATATCATAAAATTGCGGGAGGAAATAATGCAATGGGTCTATCAATAATTTGGTATAAAAACTTTCCTTTCATTTGTATTCAACTACGTGAAACAACAGGTCATCAGCTTGTTTATGAACATAATCGCAAACAAGCTTTGTTAGGGGTTTTTATTATTTGAAAAGAATTTTCCTGCTCTCCTTTTTCTCTCTTTCAATTGATAAACGGCACAAACTATCTTCACGAGAAAAGAAGAAAAGTTATGCCTAAACTAAACTAACCCATAAAAACAAAAAAATGACTTATTATAAAAATATACAATTACAAATAACAGATATCGATGAAGCGACAAACTTAGTTCAAGAAATTGCTGCTAAACAGGGTTTTGGTATTGTGTCGCAATTTGATGTGGACAAGGCCTTCGAACAAAAATTAAATCTAAATTTTCGTCCTTACCGGATATTAGGTGCCTGTAATCCTTCATTTGCTAAAAAAGCCATTGATGCCGATGATAAAATAGGGACCATTATTCCCTGCAATATCATGCTGCAACAAAAAAAAGACGGCATTGAGATTGCCATTATTGACCCGCGTGTAATAATGCGGGATATAAATAATGTAAAACTGCTGCAAATAGCAGATGAAATTTCTGACAAAATGGACTGGATTATTAACCAATTGAAATCAACAAACAATGCTTAAAAAAATAATCAAATTTTTCTTAGAGAATAAATTAGTAGCCATGTTGCTGCTGGTTTTAATTATAAGTTGGGGTATTGTTACTTCGCCTTTCGGATGGAAAGTTGGTGCTTTGCCTTCTGACCCGGTTCCTGTGGATGCCATTCCTGATATAGGTGAAAATCAACAAATAATTTATACCGAATGGAAAGGGCGTTCGCCCCAAGACATAGATGATCAAATTACCTATCCTTTGACCACTGCTTTATTGGGTATTCCGGGGGTCAAAACCATCAGGAGTAGTTCTATATTCGGGTTATCCAGTATTTATGTCATTTTTGATGAAGATATTGATTTTTATTGGAGCCGGAGCCGGATTTTAGAAAAATTAAACTCCTTACCGGCCGGTTTATTACCGGCAGATGTAACCCCGACTTTAGGACCGGATGCCACAGCCTTGGGACAAGTATTTTGGTACACTTTAGAGGGCAAAAATAAAGCGGGAAAACCAGCCGGCGGCTGGGATCCGCAAGAATTGCGTTCATTGCAAGATTTTTATGTAAAATATGCATTAACCTCGGTTAAAGGGGTCTCCGAAGTGGCTTCTATCGGAGGTTTTGTCAAAGAATATCAAGTAGATGTCAATCCTGACTTGATGAAAACTTATGGTATTAAAATAAGTGAAGTCATCAATGCCGTCAAAAAATCAAATTTAGATGTAGGCGCCCGTACTTTAGAATTTAACAGAGCAGAATACTTGATACGTGCATTAGGATATATAAAATCTACTAAGGATTTAGAAAATTCAGTTATAAAAATGCGTCGAAATGTGCCAATCAGGATAAAAGATATAGCCAAAGTACAATTGGGACCTGCTTCGCGTCGTGGCGGGCTGGATAAAGGCGGTTCTGAAGCTGTTGGCGGAGTGGTCGTGGCGCGTTATGGCGCTAATCCTTTGGCTGTAATAAAAAGAGTAAAAGCCAAAATAGCTGAAATAGCTGATGGGCTGCCCGAAAAAAAATTAGCCGATGGCAGTATCTCAAAGGTGCATATTGTTCCTTTTTACGATAGATCAGGTTTGATACAAGAAACTTTAGGCACCTTGGAAGAAGCCTTATCCTTGGAAATACTCATCAGTATTTTGGTTGTGTTGCTTCTGGTTTTTAATTTAAGAGCTTCCTTTCTTATTTCAACTTTATTGCCGCTGGGTGTCCTGATCACTTTTATAGCCATGCGATATTTAGGCATCGATGCCAATATTGTAGCGCTTTCAGGCATAGCTATTGCCATAGGTGTGATGGTCGATGTGGGTATTGTAATAACCGAGAATATTATAAGACATAGAGCCTTGCCGCAAAACAAACACCTGAAAGGCAAAGATTTAATACAAGTTATTTATAAGGCAACCATCGAAGTGGCGCCGGCTGTATTGACAGCCATTGCAACAACCATTATCAGTTTCTTGCCGGTTTTTGCACTGCAAGATGCCGAAGGAAAGCTTTTTAAACCCTTGGCATTTACCAAAACCTTTGTCATGTTGGCGGCCTTATTGGTAGGGGTGATTTTTTTGCCGATGTTGTCTTATTTTGTCTTTTCTTTTAACGTAAAACAAAAAAAAATCCAACGATATTCACAAATTCTATTAGCTTTAGCCGGTTTGATCCTCTTTATTTCAGGTGCTTACTTTGTGGGTTTAATAGTGATTTTGATTGCCTTAAATAACTATAATGAAACCTATTGGCAAGCTAAGGGGCGGCCTGAAATGACTAACTATATTAATATTGTATTAATATTATTAATTGTTTTATATTATTTAACCAAAACTTGGTTGCCATTAGGTGTAACCTATAGTCTGGCCACAAATATCATTTTTGTAGTTTTAATGCTCGGAGTAATTTTGTTATTTCTTTCAGGTACCATTTATTTTTATCCGAAAATACTCCATTGGGGATTAGATAACAAATTTAAGTTTTTATCCATTCCGGTCATTGTGATAATCTTCGGTATGTTGTCGTGGCAAGGAGCGCATAAAATATTTGGTTTTTTGCCTGAGTTTGTACAAAAAACAGGTGTGTGGCAGTCTTTTGAAAAAACTTTTCCGGGAATGGGCAAAGAATTTATGCCTGCTTTAAATGAAGGCGCTTTTTTGCTGATGCCAACCACTATGCCACATTCAGGTATTGAAGAAAATAGGAAAGTAATTGCATTGTTAGATAAAAAAGTGAATAGTATCCCCGAAGTGTCAAGTGTTGTAGGTAAATGGGGGCGTGTTAACTCAGCATTGGATCCGGCACCTATATCCATGTATGAAAATATCATTAACTACAAATCCGAATATGTTTTAGATGATAAGGGAAGAAAACTTCGATTTAAAACAGATGATAAAGGGGGATTTATTTTAAAAAATGGGGAAGTATATAACCCGTCGGATGGTTTTAAAGTCATTGATACGGCATTACTTATCAAAGATGATAAGGGGCAATATTTTAGACAATGGCGGAACAAAATTCATTCGCCCGACGATATTTGGAAAGAAATTGAAGCACAGTCCAATATTCCGGGATTAACCTCAGCGCCAAAATTGCAACCTATACAAACCAGGTTGGTAATGCTGGCAACCGGTATGCGGGCACCTATTGGGATTAAAGTTTTTGGTCCGGATTTGAAAAGTATTGAAAAAGCCGGTTTTGAATTGGAAAAATTTTTAAAACAAGTCCCCGGTGTCAATATGAAAAGTGTTTTTGCAGATAGAGTGGTAGGAAAACCTTATTTAGAGATAAAATTAAACCGGAAAAAAATGGGACGTTATGGCTTAAAAGTAAACGATTTGCAAAGATTCATCGCCTCTGCAATCGGAGGAATGCCTTTGAGTTTTTCTGTTGAAGGTCGTGAGCGGTATCCTATACGGATGCGTTATGCAAGAGATTTCAGAGATAGCCCGGAAGATTTGAATAAACTTTTGATTACAACCCCTTCGGGCCAAACAGTTCGTTTGCAAGAAGTAGCCAATTTAAAATATGTGCGTGGACCGCAAATGATAAAAAGTGAAAATAGTTTTCCGGTAAGTTATGTTATTTTTGATAAACTACCCGGTTATGCCGAAGTTGATGTGGTTGAGAATGCACAAAAATTCTTAAATGTCAAACGGCGTGATGGTAGTTTAAAGTTACCAGCCGGTGTTACTTATAAATTTACAGGAAATTATGAAAATCAAATTCGTGCGACCAAACGCTTGAGTATAGTCATACCCTTGGCTTTATTAGTGATTTTCTTGATATTATATTTTCAGTTTAGGTCAGTTACCGGTGCTTTTTTAATTTTCTCAAGTATTCTTGTGGCTTTTTCCGGCGGCTTTATTATGCTATGGCTCTACGGACAAGATTGGTTTTTAAATATAAACCTTGGCGATATAAATTTACGTGATTTATTTCAGATTAAGCCTTATAATTTAAGTGTAGCTGTGTGGGTTGGTTTTATTGCATTATTTGGTATTGCCACGGATGACGGCGTTTTGATTTCGACCTATATTAAGCAATTATTAGACGAAAAAAAGCCGGAAAGCATAGCCGAAATTCGTGAAAAAATAATGTTAGCCGGTAAAAAAAGAGTCCGCCCGGCCATTATGACAACAGCTACCACCTTGATTGCACTTTTGCCTGTTTTAACTTCTACCGGTAAAGGTTCTGATATTATGATACCAATGGCTATTCCTATTTTTGGCGGGATGGTTATTGCCACCTTGACTATTTTTATCGTACCGGTTTTGTATGCGTTGTGGCAAGAAGCACGCTTAAAAAAATCTTTAAAAAATTAATTATGAAATTAAAATATATCATCCTATTTAGTTTAATATGGTTATATTCTGGGGCAAAGGCACAATCGTCATTGTCGCAATACTTGACCATAGCAGCCGAAAATAATCCGCAACTTAAAGCCGGGTTTCAAAACTATATGGCAGCTTTGCAACGAGTACCTCAAGTTCAGGCGTTGCCCGATCCTAAATTAGCCTTTGGCTATTTTATTCAAGCTGTTGAAACAAAAACAGGACCGCAACAATTTAAAGTTGGTTTAAGTCAGATGTTTCCTTGGTTTGGCACTTTGCAATTGGCCGGTCAAACGCAAGCTTATAAAGCCAAAGCGGCTTATGAAGATTTTTTAGAGGCGAAAGCTAATTTATTCAAACAAGTTAAGACGGTTTATTATACCTTGTATTTTCAACGGGAAAACATTAAAATTATTAAAGAAAGTATAGAAATAGTTAAACGTTTTAAATCTTTGGCACAGCAAAAAGTTATAACCGGTAAGTCATCGTCTGTTGATGTGTTACGGGCAGATATGGCTTTAAATCAAATGCAAAACGATTTGAAATTGTGGCAAGATAAATTTGAAGCTACAAAAATTACTTTTGAAAATATCTTGAATAAACCACTAAATAATATCAACTTGCCGTCAGAATTGTTGCCCGAAAAGCTACCTTCTTTAGCTGTTTTACAAAAAAAACTGGAAAAAAATCATGCCATATTAAAGCAGGATTGGTTAAGTAAGCAATTTCAGACCAAAGAGAAACTAGCCCGTAAAAAAAGATGGCCTAATTTTTCTGTAGGTGTTGATTATACCAATATAGGGGGAATACAATTTCAGGGTTGGACAAATGATGCCTTACTTTTAAAAGTTGGATTTAGCTTGCCCATATTCCGTTCCAAATATAAAGCGGCTGAGGCTGAAGCAAACCATCAGCAAAAAGCAAGCAGTCAAAAGAAACTAGCCATTAAGAATACGGTTTTATCATCACTTGAAAATTTGTATGCTGCGCATAAAGATGCTTTACGAAAAGTAAATTTATTTGAAAGGCAAGGCAAATTGGCCAAAAGAAGTATTGATTTGCTACAATCTGACTATATGAGTGGATTGCCCGTTTTTGAGGAAGTTTTACGTATGGAACAAAAATATTTAAAATACAGCATAGAAAAACAAAAAGCCTTGACAGAGACATACAAATTATCAGCCGCAGTCCAATATTTATTAGGTAATATTAACAATTAAAAACAACAAACATGAATACAAAAGATTTTTATAAAAAAAATAAACAATATATATTTATAATCGCAAGTCTTATTTTGGGTTTAATATTGGGCGGATGGATGTTTGGTTCATCACCAACCAAAGATAACCGGAATGCTCAAAAAGATGACAATAAAACAGAAGCACACCAAGAGCACCAATTATGGACGTGTGCCATGCACCCGCAAATCAGACAAGAAGAACCGGGTCAGTGCCCTATATGTGGTATGGATTTAATTCCGGTGAAAAAAAATAATTCGTCTGAAAAAATGGACCCTGATGCAGTTATGCTAAGTGATGCAGCCATAAAGTTGGCACAAGTTCAAACTTATAAAGTCAGAAAAGCTATACCTAAACGTCAAGTTGAATTATCCGGAACGGTAGAATTTGATGAAACACAACAAGCTAAAATGACGGCACGTTTTAAGGGAAGAATTGAAAAACTATTTGCCAATTTTACCGGGCAATATATAAGTAAAGGGCAAAAAATAGCCGAAATTTATTCGCCTGATTTAATTGTTGCCCAACAAGAATTATGGGATGCTGCTAAATACAAACAAACGAATCCGGCTTTGTACCGTGCTGCACGACAAAAATTAAAATTATGGGAACTGTCCGATTCTCAAATAAACACTTTGGAAAGGATGAAACAGCCTGCCACTAGCTTTCCTATTTTATCGCCGGTTAGTGGTTACATTCAAAAATTACCGGTTGCTAAAGGAGATTATGTGAAAGAAGGACAAGTCCTATTTACCTTGACTCCATTAAATCAAGTATGGGTTATGTTAGATGCTTATGAGCCGGACTTGCCGATGATAAAAATAGGAGATAAGGTAAATTTTTCTGTTAAGGCTATTCCGGGCAAAATGTTTAAAGGTAAAATTACTTATATTGACCCATTTGTCAACAAGCAAACACGGGTGGCAAAAGTGCGTGTAAGTATAAAGAATAAAGACCTTTTATTGAAACCGGGAATGTTTGTCTCAGCCGGTATTCAAGATGAGATTAGTAAAAATCCACAGCTTATCATTCCTAAAACAGCGGTATTATGGACAGGAAAACGCTCGGTGGTCTATGTCAAAAAAGCAAATATGTTTAAATATAGGGAAATAATTTTAGGCCCTGAAGCCGGTGATTTTTATGTGGTATTAAAGGGGTTGGAGCCCGGAGAAGAAATTGTTAGTCATGCCGTGTTTAAAGTGGATGCTGCAGCCCAATTATTAGGCAAACCGAGTATGATGAATCCGGAAGGTGGAAAAACCAATACCATGCCCGGAATGGATATGGGCGACCAGTAATTTTTGTTTGTTTGTGCAAAAGGCTTGTTTATTTTATAATAAACAGGCTTTTTTTACTTTATAATTATACTTTTTTAAAAAATTGATAAAATTTCCAGCGTAAGCTAAAAGCTCTAAAAGACATCCAAAGAAAGAAAGACAACCAAATAGCCGATAACTTTAATCCTATATAATCCAACAAAATCAGACTTGGAACAAAAATCAGAAAGGTAGCAATCAATTGCATATTTCTTAAAAATTTTACCCATCCTAATCCTTTAAATATGCCATCAAATATAAAAGCAATAGCTCCTATGGGTTGCATAAGAATTAATAACCAAAAGACTTTTTCGTAGAGCTTGATTACAGCTGTTTCATTGGTGAAAATTAGGCCGATGGGTTTATAAAATACCACAAAAATAAAAGCTAAAGCAGAAGCAACATATAAGCCGTATTTAGTAAGTTTTGCGGCTAAGGCTTTTAAATGAGGCCAATCTTTTTCACCATATAGTTTCCCTGCCAAAGAATTGCCGGCGTCGGCATAACCATCTAAAAAGAAGGTGGTGAATAACCAAATATTGGTCAATATGACATGCACGGCAATATAATTTTTACCATAAGAGGTGGCATAACGGTTGGATAAAAATAAAGCCACATTTAAAGCAATGGTCCGGATAACTAAATTACCGGTCATTTGTAAAAAATGTTTAATTTTGGGATGCCAATGCCTTGAAAATTGTAAATTGAAGGGTGTTTTTTTAAAGAAAACATAAAGTGCCATTAGCATCATCAAAAATTGGGCAATTAAACTAGCCCAGGCTGCCCCTTCGATATGAAGCGGCGGAAAATAGCCCGGAACACCGTAAACCAACAGATAGTCAAGAATAATGTTTATTAAACCCCCTGTTAAACTGATAAACATTGCCCAATAGGTATTTTGCAAACCTCTGAAAATGCCAAACAAGGTGAAGGTTACCAGTGTGAAAAGAAGCCCAAAAACCCTGATTTTATAGTACGAGACAGCCAATTGTAAAATAAGATCCTTCGCTGCATATAATTCAAAAATAGGCTTGGCCCAAATCCGGGTTAGAATAGCTAAGGTTAAGCCGGTTACCACATTGATAACCAAGACTTGGGGTATTAAAGTTTTAATTTTTTCCAGTTTTTGCGCCCCTAATTTCTGACTGACAATACTGGAAATGGCATTTTTGGTTTGTGCTAAAATCCAAAATAAAGCTGACATAAAAGAACCAACTAAACCGACTGCAGCCAGACTTTCAGTTGGAAAAATTTTGACATGACCGATAATGGCTGTATCTGTTATAGATATTACCGGCTCAATAATACCGGCTAAAATAGAGGGGATTGCCAGTTTGTTGATAACTTTAAATGAAATTTTATCATTCATAGAATTAGGCTTCTTAGAAAGAAACAAAATTACAGAATTAATGTGGAAGACAAACAGCGTAGAACTTTAACCGATTAAATTCCAAAAACCGGTTTTGCGAACTTGTTTTTGCAAAAAATAACGCACTTGTTGATGTGCCGGATGGCTTAAATTAAAATCTTCTTTGAGTATGCGGTAAGCATATTGGCGGGCGGTGTGCATAAGTGGCGCATCTTTTATGATATCTGCTATTCTAAATTGCATCAAACCACTTTGTTGCGTCCCCAATATATTTCCCGGGCCTCTCAATTTTAAATCGACTTCAGCTATTTTGAAACCGTCATTGGTGGCAGTCATGGTTTCCATACGGATACGGGCTTCTTGCGAAAGTTTATAATCGGTCATCAGAATACAATAAGATTGGTCAGCACCGCGTCCTACCCGGCCACGCAATTGATGTAACTGAGATAAACCGAATCGTTCTGCACTTTCAATGAGCATTATTGAAGCATTGGGGACATTAACGCCTACTTCAATAACAGTGGTGGCAACCATAATTTGTGTTTCATTATTTTTAAAACGCATCATTTCAGCCTCTTTTTCATCCGGTTTCATTTTACCGTGAACCATACTGGTTTTAAAGGCTGTATTTTTAAAAAAAATCTTTATTTTCTCATAATTATCCATCAGGTTTTGATAGTTAAGTTGCTCACTTTCTTCTATTAAGGGAAAAACGACATAAGCTTGACGGCCTTTTTCTAATTCTTTTTTTATAAATTCAAAGACTTTTAGTTTATCTTTTCTATACCGGTGAATGGTTTTTACGGGTTTTCTTCCCGGCGGTAATTCATCAATTATAGAAATATCCAAATCACCATAATGGGTCAGTGCCAAGGTGCGTGGAATAGGAGTAGCCGTCATCACTAACATATGTGGCGGAATCCGGTTTTTTTGCCACATTTTGGCTCTTTGTGCAACACCAAAGCGGTGTTGTTCATCAATAATGGCTAAACCTAAGTTTTTAAATTTGACTTTGTCTTCAAAAATGGCATGGGTGCCTATAAGCATGTGCAAATTTCCTGATTCTAAACCGGCATGAATAACTTTCCGCTCTTTTTTCTTAGTCGAACCGGTGAGTAAGTGTATGTTTAAGCCCAAGGCATCGGCATAAGGTTTTAAGCCTTTAAAATGTTGCTGGGCTAATATTTCGGTTGGCGCTACTAAAGCAGCCTGAAATTGATTATCAATGGCCATCAACATACTCAGCATGGCAACTATTGTTTTGCCACTGCCGACATCGCCTTGTAATAAACGGTTCATTTGTGTGCCGCTTTTTACATCAGCTCTTATTTCTTTTAAAACACGTTTTTGGGCATTGGTTAAATCAAAAGGTAAAATTTTTTGGTAAAATTGATTAAAATACGGGCCTATTTTTGGAAAAATGTGACCTTTGATTTTCTTTTTATGCTGTAAATTTTTTTGCAACAGTTGTAATTGCAGATAGAAGAGTTCTTCAAATTTTAAACGGGTTTGTGCTTTTTGTAATAAATCAATATTTTGAGGAAAATGGATATTGAATAAAGCTTGATTTTTATCTAATAACTTTAATTCGTTTAAGACTTTGGGCGGTAAACTTTCTTTAAATTTTAGCCCGGTTTCTTTAAAAAGACCCGACATTATGTGTGTCCAAAGCCTGGTATTAAATCCTTTTTTAATTAATTTTTCTGTAGAGGGATAGACAGGCTGTAATTTTAAAAAAGACTTTTTTTTCCGTTCTTCTATCGTTTCAATCTCAGGGTGTGCCATGTTAAATTTGCGGTTAAACAAATTAGGTCTTCCGTAAACTACATAAGTTTGGTTGATTTGGAGTCTTTTTTTGATATATTGATAATTTTTGAACCAAACCAATTCCAGTTGACCGGTTTCATCTTCCAAAATGGCGGTTAAGCGTTTTTTTCTGCCATTTCCTGTTTCTGTTACTTCGACTAATTTTCCCAACAGTTGAATATCTGCATTGGTCGCTCTAATTTCTTTGATTTTATAAAACTTAGTCCGGTCTATATACCTAAACGGAAAATGATTCAATAAATCTTCATAAGTTTTTAAGCCCAGTTCTTGTTCTAACAGTTGTGCTCTAATTGGACCTATTCCGGGTAAATATTTTATACTCTGTTGTAACACCCAACAAATTTAAACAAATTTAATAAAGCAAATATAAGGGTAAACATTATCCTATTGATAAAACCATAATTTAAATGCTAACAAAATAACGATACAAGCTATCAATCGGCGTAAATAGGTTTCATTAACATGAACAGACCACCGGCTGGTGAGCCATGAACCGGCAGCAGTCCCAATTGCAATGGCTAATCCGGCTTGCCAATTAACATGTCCTCTGACGGCAAACATATAAAGTGTTGGCATAGTTAAAACCAAGACAATTAGTGCTTTAATACTGTTGGCTTCAGTCAAATTGAAATGGTTGACCAAACTGCCGGCTAAAATAATCATAAAGCCCATACCGGCCTGTATGAATCCACCATAGATGCCGATGAGAAAATAAACGATAAAGCTAATCCATAACCATTTACCTTTGATGCGTGGATGTAAGTGGTTTTTTTTGAGTTTGGCTTGCAGCAAAATAAGTATAGCTATCAATACCATAACAAAAGCCAAGATATGCGTCAATCTTTTGGCGGGTGTATGCAAACTGAGCCAAGCCCCCAACAAACCGCCTGACATAGCAGCCAAAGCGACATACACATTAAAAGGATACAAAAACACGCCTTTACTTTTAAAGCCGGCAACCGAAAAAATACCTTGCGCCAAAAAACCGACCCGGCTGGTGCCTATAGCCGTATGGATAGGCATTCCCATAAATATAAGCACCGGATACAAAATGCTTGATCCGCCACCGGCTAATGTGTTGATAAAACCAACAAACATACCGGTTACTATAAGGATCAAGTCATTGAAAAGCATTGCTTATTTTTTTCTGAAATAAATTTCAATAGGCACACCGGTAAAGTCAAAATTTTCACGCAATTTGTTTTCTAAAAAACGCTTATAGGGTTCTTTAATATATTGTGGCAAATTGGCAAAAAAAGCAAATTTAGGACTATGCGTCGGTAATTGAGTGGCATATTTTATTTTTATATATTTTCCTTTATGAGCCGGTGGCGGGTTTTGCTGAATATAGGGCAGCATAACTTCGTTTAGTTTGCTGGTCTTTATTTTACGTTTACGGTTTTCGTAAACATGCATCCCTTCTTCAATGGCTTTAAATATACGTTGTTTGTTTTTGGCAGAAATAAATAAAATGGGCACATCGTTAAAAGGGGCAATTTCCTTTTTTATTTTTTCGATAAATTCTTTGGCTGTATGGGTGTCTTTGTCAACCAAATCCCATTTGTTAACCAAAATAACAATGCCTTTATTATTTTTGCGGGCAAGATCAAAAATTTTCTGATCCTGACTTTCAAACCCGCGGGTAGCATCTACCACCAAAAAAACCACATCGGCATTTTCAATTGCCCGGATAGCCCGCATGACAGAATAAAATTCAATATCTTCTTTGACTTTATTTTTACGGCGAATACCGGCTGTGTCTATTAAATCAAATTCTTGGTTAAATTTTTTATAACGGGTTGAAATGGTGTCACGGGTTGTTCCGGCAACATCGGTCACGATATTACGGTCTTTACCTAACAAAGCATTTATCAATGTGGATTTCCCGGCATTCGGACGGCCGACTACCGTAAATTTGGGGACATCGTTTTCTTTCTCTTCCTTTTCTTCTTCTTCGGGCAAGGCTTTTACCAAATCATCTAATAACTCGCCCGTACCGCTACCGTTTATGGCCGAAATTGGATAAATTTCTCCTAAGCCTAAATTATAAAATTCTACGGCATCATTTTGACGTTTGCTGTTATCTACTTTGTTGACGACCAAAAATACCGGTTTTTTGGTTTTGCGCAATAGTTTTGCTACTTCTTTATCCAATCCGGTAATACCATCTTCAACATCTACGACAAATAAGATCGCGTCAGCTTCATCAATAGCCAGTTCTACCTGTTTGCGAATTTCATCTTCAAAAATATCATCGCTTCCTTTAATATAACCACCGGTATCAATGACGGTAAATTCTTTGCCATTCCATTCCGATTTGCCATAATGGCGGTCACGTGTTACACCACTTTCATCATCGACAATGGCTTGACGCCTGCCGGTTAAGCGGTTAAATAGTTGGGATTTTCCCACATTGGGTCTGCCTACAATAGCTACAATATTTGACATATTTTATATAATTACTTTTTTTACAAAGTTAATGAAAAATTAGGTTTTTATTTTATTTTTAAACACCAATTTATAGAGTTTATTTCGTTTTGTTGTTAAAATTGTTTAGGCCTTTTTGCAACCAGTTATAATAAGTATCGATATCGGGGGTATAACCAACCGGTTCATTTAGATTGTTTTCGCTATGATCGACCATAATATACAACGGTTGCGAATTATTTTTGTATCTAAAGGTTTCCATTTCACTCCATTTTTGTCCCACGGTGGTAACTTTGTCACCTGTATAAGGCGAAATATATTGTTTTTCCTTCGGTAATTTGGTGCGTTCATCAACAAAAAGAGAAACCAATACCACTTTGTTTTTCAAAATGGGTAAAATTTTATCATGACGCCAGACATTTTCTTCCATTAAACGGCAATTTTGACAAGCCCGTCCTGTAAAATCTATCAAAAGTGGTTTGTTTATTTTTTTGGCATAAGCCAACGCCGTGTCGTAATCTTCAAAAACCACAATATTGTTTGGGCCATATTTGGCACCTTCCGGGAGTTTGTTTTCTGTAATAGTAGCTGAATTTATTTTGGAATAACCAACCCCGAATTTAGATTCTGCATATTTCATTGGCGGTGGAAAACCACTGATGACATTTAATGGTGCGCCCCACAAACCGGGCAACAAGTACAAAGCAAAAGCCAAGGTAAAAATACCCAGTAAAAAACGGAAAACACCAATTGTATCTGTAGGGGCATCATGTGGCAGCCTGATTTTTCCAAACAAGTACATAGCCATAGTCAAGGTTATGGCAACCCATATGGAAATAAATACTTCGCGATGTAAAAAATGCCATTGGTTGACTAAATCGGCATTGGACAGAAATTTAAAAGCAAAAGCTAACTCAATAAATCCGAAAATAACTTTAACGCTATTGAGCCAAGCACCCGATTGGGGTAATTTTTTGAGCAGAACCGGGAAAAAAGCTAATATCCCGAATGGTAAAGCTATGCCCAAGCCAAAACCGAGCATGGCATAGGTAAAGGTCATGGCTCCTTCCGCTCCCGATGCGGCATTGCCCAATATAAAACCCAATGCCGGTCCCGTACAGGAGAAAGAGACGATGACCAAGGTTAAAGCCATGAAAAAGCCGGCAAACACACCACCTTTACTGGATTGTTTATCTGCAGAACTAACCCATGAGTTGGGAATAAGCCTGACCGGATCTAATTTTTCAACCCCAAACAAGTTTAAAGCAAAAAGAATAAAAATTAAAAAGAAAAATAAATTGACCCATGTATTGGTCGCTAAATTGTTAAAAATACGACTATCTACTTTTTCTAATAAATGAAAAGGGAGACTAAAAACCACATAAATTAATACGATGGATAGGGCATAAACCAAGGCGTTTTTTTTGCCGTTTCCGGCTTTTTCGGATTGCTTGGTAAAAAAGCTGATGGTTAAGGGTATCATAGGGAAGACACAAGGTGTCAGAAGGACCAATAAACCTGCAATAAATGCCGTCCAAAAAATGGACCAATTATTATTTTTTGCCGGTACGTTTGTATGAGGTTTTTCGGCTTGTTGAAGGCGGGTTGCCGGTTGTTTGGCAACCGGAACAGGCGTGTATTTGCCGCCTTCGGTCAAATCTTTTTCAGGGGTTTCTTCCGTTTGGTTAGAAAGGTCTTTTTTGGGTTTCCCCACTACTTGGTGTTTAGATTTAGGCGGATTGGATTTACCTGCATCAGCTGCTCCAGATTTAGCTTTGGTTAAGTCAAAAGTAAAGTCTTTTTGCACTTGGATACAGGCATCTTTACAAGCTTGACCGTATAAGGTTACCTTAATTTCTTTTAAATCCGGGTTCAAGACTTCTACCGGTTGAATCAGTTTGGCATGCTTGGTAAAGAAAGTTTCAGTTGCCTTAAAAACTTTATTATATGCTTGGTGGGTGTTAATTTCTTTGGCCTTGCCCAAAACTTTGTATTGTCCCTTGTTGTTATGCCATTCAAATTCAATAGGCAAGGAGGCATTGGGGTCGTTAAACTGCGAATACAAATGCCAGCCGTCGGCAATATCGGCTTCAAAAATAAGATTATAGGTGTTTGTGCCGGTTTTTACGACACTTGTATGCCAGATCAGCGGATTGGTAACGTCTTGTTTTTCGCCAAATTGGCCCCAAGTAGTGAGATTAAAAAATAAAAATAAAAGCCAAAGTTTTTTCATATCAGTCATTTTTTTGTTGGATGCTTATATGCAATATTTTTTTTGTTTTGTCAGTTATTTTAAAACGTTCATCAGGACGCTTGCCGGCGACCCAAATAATATTATTGTGCTGTAAAAGTAACCAAATTTTTTCTTTTTCAGGCAAAGACAGTTTTTCATCTTTAAAGTAGTCGCTAAGTTTTTTTTTGCCTTTCATTCCTAAAGGATAAAAATAATCGCCCGTTTGCCATTTTCGCAGATATAAAGGAAAAGTTAAAAGGTCAAAATCGACAAAAATTTCATTTTTTTGGGCGTTTTTTAGTTGTGAAACAGTAATTTCATCTATCTCAAAAAGGTGCATGTTTATTTGCAGGTCTTCTATTTCTTGGTATGGTTTAAAATCGAGATTGTAAATTTTATTGCGATTAATATCCAATTTTTGGTGTAAAATTAACCAATCACCATGTTTGGTCAGTTGGTGAGTGGGGCTAAAAATGCTTTTTCCCGTTTGGGCTTGCGTTAATTTAATAGCAGCTGTTAGGTCGGTAAAGCCGTAGTCTGTAAGCCAATGATACAAAAACAATTCTTTTTCAATAAGATTTTGCCATGCATTCAAATCCAGTTTATAAGTTTCTTCTTCTTGTTTGATTAATTTTTGCCGGTTATCTTTAACCCAATTATCTATGATATTTTGGCTTTGTTGCAAATATTCCAGTGTTTTAGTAAAATTAGCGTAAAAAGCCGGATTTTTTTGGGTCAATAATGGGACTATTTGATGACGAATGTAATTACGCCGGTATTTTTCACTGTCATTACTTTTATCTTCGCGCCATTTTAAATGATGTTGAAGGGCATATGCTTTAATCTTTGGCCGGGAAAATTTTTGCAACGGACGTAAAATATATCCGCGGTTTTGAATCCCTAACAAGCCTTTCAAACCGGTGCCGCGTTGCAGATTAAGCAAAAAACTTTCTAAACTGTCATCTAAATGATGGCCTGTTACCAGGTAATCATAATTCTCTTCTATCAAGATCTTTTTAAACCAATTATACCGCCGGTTTCTGGCAGCCAATTGAATGTTTTCCGTTGTATGGGACAAATCGCAAACGTGTTGAAACAAAGGAACGCCTAATTGCCGGGCAAGTTCATTAACAAAAGCTTGATCGGCATCACTGTCAGCATCACGCAATTTAAAATTACAATGTGCTAAGGCAAAATCAAGCTGAGCCTGTTTAAATAAATCTGCCAAGACCGTACTGTCAATACCGCCTGAAACGGCTAACAAATATTTTTTTTGTTTCCAACCGGGCTGTTTAGACAGATTTTGTAAAAACTTTTGAAACATTAGGTCACTTTAAATTTGAGTAAAGATACAAATTATGTAAATTTGTCATTTAACATTAACACTTTCTTAAAATTATGACAGAAAAAGACCAAAGATTTATGGATTATTGGGCCAAAAAACGGCAGCAGGGTATCGTAAAGTTTTCTATAATTACAGGTATTACGTATGGTATTATGGTGCTTGTTTTTTCAAAACTCTTTGCATGGAACTGGCATTTTACACAAAAAGATTTAAGTTATGGTATTTTGTCCATCTTAATAGGGGTGACAGTTTTGGGTCCTTTTTTGTGGTGGCATCGCGACCGGAAATATAAAAAATTAATAGAGGTTAAAAAATTAAAGAAAAGGGGTGGCAAAAAGAAAAGAAAATAATTACCGGGATAATTTGTAAGTTTGCCAAAAATTAAAATATGTCATTATTTTATATTCTCTTAGGATTAGTTTTATTAGTAGTAGGCGGTGAATATTTAGTACGTGCCTCCGTAGGGCTGTCATTAAAATTTAAATTGTCGCGTATTGTCATCGGTATGACAGTCGTTTCATTTGCAACATCTTTGCCCGAATTGTTAGTAAGTATGAAAGCAGCGATTGATGGTTCGCCGGAGTTGGCACTGGCCAATGTTGTCGGATCGAATATCGCTAATTTGGCTTTAGTTTTAGGCGCAACGGCTATTTTAACCCCCATTTTTATCAAAAATATTTCTTATAAATATAACATTCCGGCCATGTTACTCCTGTCCGGATTGCTCTATTTTTTCTTAAAGAACGATTTAATTTTAAGTTTTACCGAAGGTTTAATCTTGTTCATCCTTTTAGTAATTTTTGTGTACGTTTTGCTTAAACATGCTTCAGATGCGGGTGATGTTGATTTGGATGAACTGGAAGAAATTGATGAAGATGCGGCGGTGGCCGGCATTTTTAAAATCCTTATTTGGTTAATTATTGGTGGTGTAGCTCTGTGGGCAGGGGCTGAGTTTTTGGTAAATGGTGCTAAGGAATTAGCCCGGCAATTAGGGGTTAGTGAACGTATTATTGGTATTAGTATCGTGGCGATAGGAACCAGCATTCCCGAATTGGCTGCTTCCATAATTTCTGCTTTAAAAAAAGAAAAAGATCTTTCTTTTGGAAATTTGGTCGGCTCCAACATTTTTAATATTGGTTCGGTTTTGGGTCTGACGGCTATGATTAAACCTATTCATATCACAAACATAAAACTTGTTAATGTTGATATTATATGGATGTTAGCCATTTCAGCCTTGATTATTCCTTTGGCTTTGCTGCCCAAGCGACATAAAATCAGTTGGCTGAAAGGAAGTCTTTATTTGGGCTTATACATAATATATATGTATTATTTCGTTTTTTTACGGAAATAACTCAAAATAAAAATTTAAATAAGATAAAAATCAATAAATATGAAAATAAAAAGTATAAAAAAGGTGCCGGAGAGTGCCAAAAATGTGGTGGTATTGGCTGATAAAAAAAGCGATATCAAACATTTGCCTTGCGAAAAAGTGATTCCTTTTATGAAAGAAGGCTTTGATAAAGAAGACATCCAATCGATAAAAACGCCCAAACATAAGATGTATGTGGTAAAAACCAAAGGAGCTGATTTAGAAAAAATTAGACAGTTTGCCCATAAAATCCATACTGATTTAAAAGATAAAGAAGAAGAAATTGTAGTGGTTGGTGACAAAGACAAAGATTTAGAAGCTTTTTTAGAAGGTTTATATTTATCTGATTATCAATTTTTGAAATATTTTTCAGATAAAGAAAAAAAGAAAAACAAACTGAAGTCTGTTAAAGTAAAAGGCATTAGTCAGAAAAAAATTGATGAATTGAAAAATGTGATTGAGGCTACTTTATGGGCGCGTAATTTGGTTAACGAACCGGTGTCTTATCTCGATGCGGTCCGTTTGGCTATGGAATTGCAAAAAAAATCGCAAAATGACGGACTAAAAGTCAAAGTTTTACACAAAAAAGACATTGAGGATTTAGGGATGGGTGGTTTGTTGGCTGTCAATCAAGGGTCTGAAATACCACCGACTTTTACCATTATGGAATGGAAACCAGAGAATGCCAAAAACAAAAAACCGGTCGTTTTAGTTGGTAAAGGTGTGGTTTATGACACAGGTGGTCTGAGTTTGAAACCCACCCCACACTCTATGGATTTAATGAAAAGTGACATGGCAGGAGCAGCTATGATGGCCGGTACTATGGATGCTATTTCCAAAAACAATTTGCCGGTTTGGGTTATTGCACTGATTCCGGCAACTGATAACCGTCCGGGTAAAAATGCTTATGCCCCCGGCGATGTAGTTAAAATGTATGATGGTACCACCGTTGAGGTGTTAAATACCGATGCCGAAGGACGGATGATTCTTGCCGATGCCATTGCTTATGCCAATCAATACAAACCAGAAGTAATTATTGATGCCGCTACCTTAACCGGTGCAGCCGTTAGAGCCATTGGCGATAAAGCTGCTATAGTGATGGGTAATGCGCCCAAAAAATATATCAAAGATTTACAAAAATCTGGTAAAAAAGTGCATGAACGTTTGGTCGAATTCCCCTTTTGGGATGAATGGAAAGATGAAATGAAATCGGATATTGCTGATATGAAAAATATTGGCAGTGGCAATGCCGGTATGATTACGGCGGGTAAATTTTTAGAACATTTTGCCAAGCATCCTTATATTCATATCGATATAGCCGGTCCGGCCTTTTTAGAAAGTCCGCAAGACTATAAAGGCAAAGGAGGCACCGGTTTTGGGGTCCGTCTATTGTATGATTTTTTAAAGCATAGAGATAATTAAAAGACACATAAGTGAAAACCCTTCTACTCAAATAGGAGGGTTTTTTATAAACGGAAAAATTTTAACTTTGACAAAAAATACCGCTGAATGATGCCAAAAAGCATAAAAATTATCCTTACTTTAATCTTATTACTAATTACTTTATTTTCCGGCCTATATATATCGGGTCATGCTTATATATTAAAAGCCTTACAAGTAGTTTACGGCCATGGTCATATTACTTCATTTATCGATGACTTTCGCTTTTTTCCTACCCGTAAAATTGAGAATAATCCTCAAAATATCTGGCATTGGCCCTTACATAAGCAGTATAACAAAGTTAAACCAACTAAACGTCTATTAGACGAGCACAAAAAAATGAAAACGGTTGCTTTCTTAATTTTTAAAAATGATAGTTTACTTAGCGAACATTATTACCAAGGCTACCATAAAGATAGCTTATCCAATTCTTTTTCAATGGCCAAAAGTATGACGGAAGCCTTGTTGGGTAAAGCCATCAAAGATGGCTACTTAAAAATGAGTGATAAAGTCATAAAATATTTACCCGGTTTGAAAGGAAAATATGCCAAAGAAGTTACCATTGCCGATGTGGCTTCTATGAGTAGCGGCTCAAATTGGGATGAAGATTATTACAATCCTTTTAAAATTACAACAGAAGCTTATTTTAGTCATGACCTTAAAAAACTGATGATGAACAAAGTCCGGATAGATGAAAAACCCGGACAAAAATTTAAATACCTCAGTGGTGACACCCAATTGATGGGATTGATTATTGCCAGGGCTACAGGCATGACATTGTCAGAGTATATGTCCAAAAGTTTTTGGCAACCGATGGGGGCACGTAAATATGCCTTATGGACTTTGGATGACAAAGGCGAAACTGAAAAAGCTTTTTGCTGTATTAACGCTAATGCACGCGATTTTGCCCGGTTTGGCAAGCTGTATGCCCATAGGGGCAATTGGGAAGGTAGGCAGATTTTAGACACCTCTTATGTACAAAAATCTTTATCGCCACGTTTGGAAAGTGCACCCTATTATGGCTATTCTTGGTGGCTCAGTCGTTACCAAGGCAAGCATATAGCTTATATGCGTGGGGTTTTGGGACAATATGTAATTATCATTCCCGAGGATCATTTAATGATTGTCCGTTTAGGCAAAAAACGGGATAAAGCAGCGACCGGGAAGCACCAGAACCAAGATTTTTATGTGTATATTGATGAAGCCTACCGGATGCTTGAGCAATTGCCCCAAATGGAAAAATAAGCAGATGCCAAATGCAATAAATTTACCTATTGCTTGTTATAATATATAAAATGTTTTATAGGAAAAAACAGACAAAGTTAAAAATCCTTTGGTTAGACAAATTTTTGCCCTTGTTCGCTAACAGCTATTACAATGAGGCTTTTGCTTATCAAAGTGGTTGATATATAAGGTTCGTTTTGCCTAATAGCTAAGTATATTTGCCTCCAAATAATTTTAACCTATTGTTAACAAAATGTTAAAAATATAATCTATTATCATTGCTTTATCAATTTGTTGGCCAACATGTTGTATTTAATCTTGTATTAACTTTCAAAAACTTGTAAAATGAAACGTATAAATCTCTTAATAATAATTGTTACTTTTATGACTGTATCAAGTTGTAAAAAGGAAAATTTAAATGGTTATCAACGACCTAGTAATTTAAAATTTGGCGAGATACATAATAAAATTTTAGATCTATATTATAAAAACAAAACGATTGCATTAACTTTCGAAGATAAAATAGCGTTTGTTGATAAAAATTTAGCTGAAAATATGGCTAATATACGTCCAGGAACCTTTGTGAAAATTGTAAACAATTATCCAAACTTAAAAAGCTATTTGCATACAATATATAATTCCAATGCAAATATTCATACAGCAAATTACTTA